>Ga0310697_10001751_pt1 | contig 24383 bp, 22 predicted proteins | sample 172DNAGHGlowgp2_FD_203883 | JGI IMG/M metagenome (GOLD analysis project Ga0310697, IMG submission 203883) | Sheep rumen microbial communities from Palmerston North, Manawatu-Wanganui, New Zealand - 1728 DNA GHGlow gp2 (v2) (version 2) | ecosystem: Host-associated > Mammals > Digestive system >...
AAGAACTCGAGACTGCGCGACGCGAAGAGGTCGAGGCGGTCGCCACTGAGCGGCAGGCGCTGGGGGAACGAGAAGGCATATTGTATCGGCAGGCGCATGTCGGGAACGCCGAGCTGGGCCTTGACGGCGCCGTCGTGGAATTGTACGGCGCTGTGAACAATGCTTTGCGGGTGAACGAGCACTTGAATCTTGTTGGCCTCGACGCCGAAAAGCCACTTGGCCTCGATGACCTCGAAGCCTTTGTTCATCATCGACGCGGAGTCGATGGTAATCTTGGCACCCATGTCCCAAGTAGGATGGCGCAGGGCGTCGGCCTTAGTGACGTGGGCTATTTCGTCCATCGTCTTCAGACGGAAGGGTCCGCCGGAAGCCGTGAGGAGAATCTTTTCTATGGGGTTGTCGTCCTCGCCGACGAGACTCTGGAAGATGGCTGAGTGCTCGCTGTCGACGGGTAGGATAGGGGTGTGGTATTCCTGAGCCAGTTGGAGGATGAGTTCTCCGGCAACGACCAGCGTCTCCTTGTTAGCCAGCGCAATAGCCTTCTTGGCCTTGATGGCGTGGATGGTCGGAGAGAGTCCGGCAAAGCCGACCATGGCAGTAAGCACCATATCGATGGGCTCGGCCTCGACAATTTCGTCGAGAGCCTGACGTCCGGCATAGACTTTGACGTCGGGCAGGTCGCTCATCAGACTTTTGAGCTCGTCGTAGCGCTGCTCGTTGGCAATGACGATGGCGGCAGGCTTGAACTGGTGGGCTTGTTCAGCCAGCAGTTCTGCTTTGTTATTGGCGGTTAGGCAGTACACCTCGTAGAGGTCGGCGTGTTCGGCGATGACCTCGAGGGCTTGGGTGCCTATGGACCCCGTTGAGCCGAGGATGGCTATTTGTTTTTTCTTCATATATCGTTATTCACTATTTACTATTTGCTAGCGTAGCGCCAGTAATCCTTCAGGGAGGGTCATTCGTATTTGGCGGCATTCCGTGTCGATGTCGACGATGAGGTCGTCGTTGGCGGGGATGAGGGTGCCGTCCTCCAGTTCGAAGAGGATGTTGGCGGTGGTGTCGTCGATGGAGGCGATGATGCCGACGACCGAATCGTCAGGCGCTGTGTGGGCGGCGGGGCTTTCGTCGGGCGTTGTGTTGGCGGTGGTTTTGCTGCTGCCAACATTGATGATGGTAAAACCGACGAGCGATGCCAGCGTGAGGTCGGCGTCGGCCTCTTCGGCGAGGGCTCGGGGGAAGTATACGTCGCAGCCGGTGAGTTCCTGTGCGCGCTGCTGGGTGTCGATGTCGCAGAATTTGACCAGGCAGACGGTGTCGTTGCGGAAACGGTATTCCTCCATGAAGAAGGGTACGAGGATGCCGTCGATGTCGAGCACGAGATAGTCGGCATCGACGCGGTCGAAGATGTCGTCGTCGAACTGGAACGACACCTCGCCTTTGACTCCGTGGGCTTTGCCCAAGCGGCCGATCTTATATACTTCTTCTTGCTTAATCATATTTTTCTAGATATTCTAGATGTTCTAGAGGCTTTAGATGTCCTAGTTATATTCTTTCAATTTTTGCGCCGAGGGCGTTGAGGCGGTCCTCGATGTGTTCGTATCCGCGGTCAACCTGTTCGATGTTGCTGATGACGCTGGTGCCATTGGCACTCATGGCGGCGATGAGCAAGGCGATACCGGCACGGATATCAGGGCTGGACATCCGGCTGCCACGCAGAGTCAGTTTACGGTCGTGACCTATGACGACGGCACGATGGGGGTCGCAGAGGATAATCTGGGCGCCCATATCGATGAGACGGTCGACGAAGAACAGACGGCTCTCGAACATTTTCTGATGGAACAATACCGAGCCACGAGCCTGGGTGGCTACGACGATGAGTACGGAGAGCAGGTCGGGAGTCAGTCCAGGCCATGGTGCGTCGGCCAACGTCATGATGGTACCATCGATGAACGAGTCGACGACATAGTGTTTCTGACGCGGGATGAAGAGGTCGTCACCATCTTCCTCGACTTTGACACCTAGGCGTCGGAAGGCATCGGGGATGATGCCGAGATTCGCGAGCGAAACGTCCTTGATGTGTACGCCGTCGCCACACATGGCAGCCATGCCGATGAACGAACCCACCTCAATCATATCGGGTAAGAGGCGGTGGTCAGTACCATGCAACGAGCTGACGCCAGCGATGGTGAGTAGGTTGCTGCCGATGCCGGTAATGTCGGCACCCATGCGGTTGAGCATGTGGCAGAGCTGTTGGACGTAGGGTTCGCAGGCGGCATTATAGATGGTGGTAGTTCCTTCGGCGAGTACGGCAGCCATAATGATGTTAGCCGTTCCCGTGACGGAAGCCTCGTCAAGCAGCATGTAAGAGCCTGTTAGGCCGTTAGTTTTTTGCTTTTGGCCTTTTGCAAAGATTTCATAGACACTGCGGTTCTCTATCTGGCGGAAGCGTGCACCGAGTTTCTGGAATCCGAGAAAGTGGGTGTCGAGACGGCGTCGGCCAATCTTGTCGCCACCGGGTTTGGCAATGACGGCCTTTCCCATGCGGGCCAACAGCGGACCAATCATCATGACGGAGCCGCGCAACTGGGCACACTTCTCGACGAATTCGTCGCTCTCGAGGAATGCCATATTGAGGCAGTCGGCCTGGAAAGTATAGACGCCCTTAGTCTTGGATGTCACTTTCACGCCGACATCCTTCAACAGTTGGATGAGGTTGTTGACATCGCGGATATTGGGGATGTTGCTGATGGTGACCGGCTCGTGGGTGAGCAACGTGGCACAGATGACTTGCAGCGCCTCGTTCTTGGCCCCCTGCGGTGTGATGGAGCCGCTGAGCAGATGTCCGCCTTCAATCTTGAATGTTGCCATCTCTTACTTCTTTTTCTTTTTACTCTTGGTCTCTGATTTCGCAGACTGCATGTGGTCGAACTGGAACATAGAGAGGTCGAGCTGAATAACGCCGTCAGTAAAACGCGCCAAGTCGTCGGCAACTTTCTCGTCGTCTACAGAACCGTTGCCCCACGTCAGCAGGTCGCGCTTCATCTGGTTTGCAGTTTGGCGCACCAGTTCGTCGCGCTCGGGTCCTTCAGGCATAGTCTTCAGGTGTTCGAAGACTTCCGTCAACAGGCGTCCGTAGTAGCGCGGATAGTAGAGTTCGTCGTTGCCTGGCAGCGGCACCGGATTGGGTTTGGCATGAATCTTCTCAGCTTCGTTGACGTCGAAAGGCCAGTCGATGTCGAGCTGTTTACGGCTCATGAGGAACAAGTGGTCCCAAAGAGTCTGCTCATAGTCGGGATTGTTGCGGAGCTGCGGATTCTTGCTCTCCATTTGTTCAATAATGGATTGTGCGCAGGCATTACGTTCTTCTTTCGTTGGCAGGCTGATGGCTAAATCGACCATCTTCTGTATCTCACGTCCATATTCAGGCATCACCAACTTCTCGCGCTGGGTGTTGTAGTCTAATCCTTTGATATTCATATTAATTTTTTCGGTTTGATTGCAATGAAGTCCTTCAGGTAGAAGGGAACGAAATAGGCCACGTCCTCGAACTGTTCGTTGAGGAAACGGCGTTCGGCCAAGGGCTGCATCCATTTTGCCAGGGGCTCGATGCCCTCGATGAAGTGGGCATTGGGATGAGTGATAACGTCCTTGCATTTCTCGGCACCATTGCCGAAGAAATAAACGGGACGCTCGTCAAGCCACTGTTTGTAGGTCTCGGCCTCGACGATATCGGCACTGACGTCGCGAACGGTTTTCAGCCCACGGTCGTAGAGAGCGGCATAAACCTCCATGCGACGAGCGTCGAGCATGGGACAAAGTAAGGCGTTGTCCTCTTTTATTTTCTCGCCTAACAACAGGGGGACACAAAGCAGTTCCAAAGTGGGAACGGCAATGAGTTTCAGGTCACGGCCATAGCAGATGCCCTTGGCCATAGAGACACCGATGCGCAGTCCGGTATAGGAACCAGGACCACAGCTGACGCTGACGGCATCGAAGGGAATAGCGTGATTGTCGGTGAACGACAGGGCCTCGTCGACCATCGTTCCCAGGCTCTCAGCACCAGCTCCTTGCTCGCCTTGTGCTTTCTGTTCGAAGATGCATTGTCCGTCCTCGGAAACCGCCACAGAGCAGACGTTTGTGCTCGTTTCTATATGTAGTATGCAAGCCATAAATCTCTTTTAAAGCTGCAAAGATACGAATTTTTCCCTCAATCCTCGCATATTTCGTAGAAATTTTGTATCTTTGCAACCATATTTAAGAATTAAACCGATTATGATACAATCAATGACGGGCTACGGCAAGACTGTCGTGGCTTACAAAGGAAAGAAAATTAACGTTGAAGTGAAGTCGCTGAATTCGAAGCAACTTGACCTGACAACCCGTATTGCACCCCTCTATCGTGAGAAGGAGATGGAGGTGCGGCAAATCGTTGCTGAAAAGCTGATGCGTGGCAAGTTGGAACTTGCAGTATGGATAGAGAAAGATGCTGCCACCGAGGCAACACCGGTAAATACTGCCCTGATGGATAGTTACTATCAGCAGCTGAAGGTTTTTGCCGATGAACATGCAATTGCCGGAATCGACTGGATGCAGACATTGACACGTATGCCGGATGTGCTGACGAAGACGGAGGTCGAGGTGTTGGACGACGAGGAATGGAAGGTTGTGCGCCAAGGCGTCTGCGAGGCAGTACAGAATCTGGTGGACTTCCGTACGCAGGAAGGTGCTGCGCTGGAAAAGAAATTTGCTGAGAAGATAGATAATATTGAGCAGTTGCTGGCATCGATAGAACCCTACGAGAAGAGCCGTGTGGAGAAAATCCGCCAGCGTATCGTTGACGGACTGAAACAGATTCCTGGGGCTGAGTATGACAAGAACCGTCTGGAACAGGAACTGATATACTACATCGAGAAGTTGGACATCAGCGAGGAAAAGCAGCGTCTGACAAATCATCTGAAGTATTTCCGTGAGACGATGGCAGATGCTCCCGGACAGGGCAAGAAATTAGGATTCATCGCTCAGGAGATGGGTCGCGAAATCAATACCACAGGCTCGAAGTCGAATCAGGCCGAGATGCAGAATATCGTGGTAAAGATGAAGGACGAACTGGAGCAGATTAAGGAACAGGTATTGAATGCGCTGTAAAAACAACGAATTACACGAATTGAGAGAGATGAAAGGAAAGCTGATTATAGTCTCTGCACCCAGTGGCAGTGGAAAATCGACTATTGTGAACTGGCTGATGCAGGAGCATCCGGAGTTGAAATTGTATTTTAGCATTTCGTGTACGTCGAGAGCTCCGCGTGGTAGCGAGCAGAACGGCGTGGAGTATTTCTTCCTGACACCTGAGGAGTTTCGTGACAGAATCGCTAAACAGGAATTTCTGGAATATGAGGAGGTGTATGAGAACCGTTTTTATGGCACGTTGAAGCAACAGGTGGAAAACCAGCGTGAGCAGGGACAGAACGTGGTGTTCGACGTGGATGTGAAGGGTGGCATAAACATCAAGAAATACTATGGCGACGAGGCGTTGAGCCTGTTTATCCAACCTCCGTCGGTTGAGGAGTTGCGCCGCAGACTGGAAGGTCGTAAGACGGATACGCCCGAGGCCATCGAAGAGCGTCTGGCCAAGGCGGAATACGAGATGACGTTTGCCCCCCAGTTTGACAAGATTATTGTGAACGACGACTTGGAAACTGCCAAGCAGGAAACGCTGAAAATAGTCAAAGCATTTCTTGGATGAGAAAGATTGGAATCTTCGGAGGCTCGTTTAACCCGATACATGTCGGACATATTGCTTTAGCTAAAGCTGTGCTGGAGCGGTGTGGGTTGGATGAGGTGTGGTTGATGGTGTCGCCGCAGAATCCATTGAAACGTAACGACTCTGACTTGCTAGACGATGGGTTGCGGTTGGAGATGGCTCAGAAAGCCTTGGAGGGCGTAGAAGGCGTAAAAGCCTGCGACTATGAGTTCCAGTTGCCCAAACCCAGCTATACGTGGAATACGTTACAGCATCTGACTACAGAATATCCAGACTGCAGCTTTACATTATTAATAGGTGGCGACAACTGGGCGCACTTTGAACGGTGGCGTCATTGGAAGGATATTCTGCGCGAGTACGACGTCATCGTTTATCCGCGGAATCAGTATCTGGGAACTATCGATGTTCCGCTGTTTCCTGTCAGCAGTACGGAAATCCGCCAGAAGGTCAGAAATAATGAAGACATTAGTGGCATGGTGCCTGAGAACATCGTGCCGCTGGTGGAAAAGTATTATCGGCGATAGGTTACGCTTTGCGCAACCACCTGTAAGTATGCACAAGGAAATAGCTGATGCGTGGCGGTAGGAAAAACGCTATGCGGTCGGCCAAAGGATGGCGTGAATTGACGTTCGGACGAATGTCGTTGGCGTATTCGCGACATGCACTCCATTGACAGGATTCCACAAAATTTTCGTAGATTTTCAGCTGATGCTGAGTATAGTAATACTTGAACTCGTCCCATCGTGGTTCCAGTGTCTTGCGTAATGTCTCGTCGTAAAGGCGCTCAACGTGGAGTTCCAACTTGCGGTCGTTGGGAAGCCCTTTGTTGTAGAGGTAGATGGCGTCGGCAATGAAATAGACCTTCGGCCGTTTGACAAGACATTTGATTTGCATGAGGATGTCCTCGCCATTGCGAATCTGGGGTGGGGTGTCGAGACAGCCTTCCAACAGTTTACGACGGAAGATGATGCCCCACAGTACACAAACGCCCAGACGGGATGATAGCAGGTCGTGGATAATACCATCACCATCAACAAATCCTCGTCGCCCTGTATCGTAGAGTCGTCCGTATTGGTCGTAATAGGTGGCAATCACTTCGTCGGCACCGCTTTCTTCGATGGCTTGATACATGGTGCGCAGGGCTCCAGGCAATAGCTCATCGTCGGAGTCGACAAACATGATATACTTGCCTTGCGATTCCTCCATACCACGTCGACGGGCAGCAGTCACGCCGCCATTCTTCGTATGGATAATCCGGATGCGCTGGTCCTGCTGTGCCATCTTGTCGCAAATTTCTCCAGAACGATCGGTACTGCCGTCGTCAATAGCAACGACCTCGAAACTGTCGAAGTCCTGAGCCATGAGTTGGCGGAAACAGCGTTCGACGTAGGCCTCCTTGTTATAAACGGGTATGACGACTGATATCTCCATGATTACTTGTTGGCTTTCTTCAAGATGAATTTAATGCACTCGTCCATCATTTTCACGCGTAGAAGTTTCATGATGCTCATATACAGCAGACCGGCAAGCACCACTCTCATAGCCAGCAGGACATAGATGTTGGTGATGAGTGTGGTGGCAACGTAGGTAACGGCCATCACGCCCAGTGCAATTATTGCAAAAGGAATGGTGTCTTTCATTACATCCCATAGTCGTATGCCGATTAGTCGATGGGCGTATATCTGCCATACTAACAGCCAGACGATGTTGAGGGCAGAATAGGCGTAGACCACAACGAGAATCCCTTGTTTGTAGGTTGTCAGGATCAGTAGGAACTGCAATACAATCTGTGCGATGTTCAGGCGCATATTGATGTCAGCACGACCCTGACTGATAATCAGGTTCTTATAGAGCGAATAGAACGGCATGAAGGCTCCTCCAATGCAGAGTATTCGAAGAATGGGAATACTCTCCGTCCATTTTGGACCAATTGTGGACAGGATAAACTCATCGGCCACCAGTGCCAATCCGAACAAGGCAGGGAAAGCCAGCAATGAGGTAAAACGCAACATCTTGCGGAACACGCGTACTTCGCGTTGTTCGTCCTCTTCGTCGCGAATACTTACCATGACGGGTTGCGCCACTTGGTCTATCATTCCTCCTATGGTTTGGTAAGCCATCGTGTTCCATTTGAATGCCTGGAAGAAATTACCTACTACTTGTGGCGTGCGTGCAAAGAGCTTACCAAAGACAAACGTCAGGATATTGTTGTTCACCGTATTGACAATCATGGTGACGAGGATGTTCATCGAGAATCGGAACGTCTTTCGGATGGGGCTGAAGTCAATCTTCAGCGAAGGACGCCACTTGACGAAATACCACCGGCCAATGATGAGCATCGTAGAGTTGACGACCTGTTGCCAGGCCAGACTCCAGTAGGAGTAGCCGTTGAAAGCCAGGATGATGGCGGTGGTGCCAGAAATGACGAAAGCGGTAAGGCTGACGATGGTCATCTCGCGCTGCATCATATTCTTCATCATATAGGCGTTGGTGGAAATGCCCAGCGACGAGATGAAGAAGGCCAGGAAGATAAAACGCGAGAGGTCGGTCAGACAGGGCTGTTCGAAGAATACGGCTATCCAGGGTGCAACAGCGAACAGCAGGATGTAGAGGCAGAAACTGGTCAGCGTATTGAACCAGAAGACGGCATTGTAGTCGTTATCCGTAGGTTGTTTCATGTTGATGATGGCAGTGGAAAAGCCGCTCGACTGTAGATTTCCTGCAATCGCAGAGAAAATGACAATCATGCCGATGGGTGCCCATTCCTCAGGAGTCAGCATACGACCTAATAGAATGCCGATGAGTACATTCAGTATCTGCATGGTGCCATTGTTCAGTGCACCCCAGAAGAGTCCTTTTGCTGTCTTTTCCTTCAGGTTATCCATTGCGTCTGTGTTCGTCTATCATATCCATCAGTTTGTCGCTCTTACCAGTAATCGTCTTGCGGCAAAACATCTTGCCACAGGCCAGAAGGGTTTCGTAGTCAGCCTCCGTAAAGACCTTAATCTCCTTACCATATTCTATATAAGTAAGGGGTGTATAGTCCTCCAACCGTGTAAAGGCCCCTTCGGAAAGGATGCAACGCGAGGCAAAGGGCGACTGGAAGGCAATGGTCTGCCAAATGGTTTCCGACGGACAAAAACTGGTATTGAAATAGCGGACAAAGTCAGGATGGTTGTCCATAAAGTCCATGCAGTAAGTGGCCAATTCCGATGTGATACCCCACCAGTCTGCTCCTTTATAAAGTGCGTAATGTTGCCCGTCGACAGTGATGTACAGTTTTTTCCGAATACCCAATGCATACGATATTTTCCGTAGCGAAACCCTGAACTTGCTCTTCAGTGTGCCATAGCGCCAGGTGTGGTTGTTCAGAAAACGGTATTCCTGATATTGCTTAGCATCAATGCCTTGTTGGTGTTCCATGCAGATTCCCTGAATGAATTCCTGTCCCTTGTGCTGCGTCAGATAGTCCTTGATGCGTTGGTTGCTCCAGAGGGGGTAGTCCAATCCACTCAAGGTAAATAGATAATCGAAGTGCGTGCCGAAGGAGAGTGCTTCTTTCACCAAGGCCCTTTGGAACTTTACCTGCTGCATACTTGCCCACATGACATCATAGCGCTTCTCGATGAAATGGACGCGTGGGCAAGTAACCACTGTACGGAATTCTTGTAAGTTGCTTTTCAGGTCGACATGTACGAAAATCTCGCTATCCTCAGGCAGTTGTTCAGTAAGCCTGAGCAGATGCTGTGGATCCGTATGTGCCGAAATGAGGAACGCTATTTTCATCGTTTTTTTGGAATTTTCGATGCAAAAGTAAGCATAATACTTTGAAGTACCAAATAAAATGGCGAAAAAACTATAGCTTTCCTAACAGTTGTTTGGCAACGGTAACAGCCGAATTGGCATTGTCGCTATAGCCGTCGGCACCAATTTCGTCGGCAAAACCTTGCGTGACGGGTGCTCCACCCACCATCACTTTCACCTGATTGCGGATGCCGGCAGCCTCGAGAGCATTGATGACTTCCTTCATATAACCCATCGTAGTCGTCAGCAAGGCACTCATGCAAAGAATGTCGGGTTGGTTCTCTTTCACGGCTTGGATAAAGGTGTCGGCAGAGACGTCGATACCGATATTCACCACCTCGAAACCGCAGCCTTCGAGCATCGAGGCAACGAGATTCTTACCAATATCGTGCAGGTCACCCTTTACAGTACCAATCACCACCTTTCCTATTGATGTGCTGGCACTGCCTGAAAGCATCGGTTTCAGCAGTTTGAGAGCAGCCTTCATCGCACGACCAGCCATCAGCAACTGGGGTACAAAGGCCTTGCCATCCTGGAATCGCTGTCCAACTTCTCCCATGGCACGAATCATCTGACCGTTAATAAGGTCGGCAGGAGCAATGCCTTGTTCGATAGCCTCCTTCGTAGCTGCCGCAGCCTCCTCGCTCTTACCATTGAGGATGGCTCGGAATAGTCGCTCCTCAGGAGTGACGGAGGTGGGCTTGGCAGGTTGGGTAGGTTCTGTAGGTTTGGTAGGCTTGGTTGGTGAAACCAAAACCTTATTGGTTTGGGGACTGAGCGGCGACAGGAAGATTCCCGGGATGGGCTCAATGGCTTTTGCCATCATGCGGATATGGGCATCGGTGGTTCCGCAACAGCCTCCAAGGATGTTGATACAATGGTTCTCGAGCAACGGCCAAAGGTCTGCCACCAGACTCTCAGGCGTCTTATGATACCGTCCGTTACCATCGGGCAAACCGGCATTAGGATAAAGGCTCACTTTCAGACCAAACGATGCCAGCTGACAAACCAGTGGCGTCATCAGCGGAACATCAGATACGCAATTGATGCCAACGGAATAGAGTTTAGTGTTTTGAGATAGGAGGTGAGAGATAAAATCGGTGATGCTTTGTCCCAGCATATTGTGACCATCTGCTGTCGACACGCTGAAACTCAGCATGATAGGCAATGCGGGAGCCACTTCCTGAACAGCCTCGATGGCTATCTCGGCATTGCGGACATCGAAGATGGTCTCGATGAGCAAAGCATCCACACCACCATCTGCCAAAGCCTGAATCTGTTCTTTGTAGGCCTCGCGAAGCACTTGTTCATCAAGAGGCTCTCCACTCGTCGCAACAGATGTCGTGCGACTGGTTGGACCAATGCTGCCTGCCACGAAGCGAGGCTTGTCCGACGAACTGAATTTGTCGGCACACTGGCGGGCTAGACGGGCTGCTGCGAGGTTGATGTCACGGACACGGTCCTGCAATCCGTAATCACCTAACGAGATGCGCTGGGCGTTGAAGGTATTGGTCTCGATGATATCAGAACCAGCCTCCAGATATTTTCGATGGATTTCGCGGATGATGTCTGGTTTGGTCACCACCAGCATGTCATTACAATTCTCATCGAGATGGTACTGTTGAATCATGGTACCCATCGCGCCATCGAGCAACAGAATGCGGTCGGAGGGGAATTCTCTAGAATCTCTTGATGTTCTAGACTCTCTAGATTCCACGCGACGGATGATTTCTTCCACCTCGCGGTCGGCATCGTCCTTCATATCGGCAGGATGCAGGATGCGGGCGGTTTGGAAATCATCCACAATCTTCATCGCCTGCTCCACCTCGCGCTCATTGTGGAAGTCCATCTCGATATGAACACCGTCGCCACCGATATTGTCAAGCAGAGGACGCAGTTCGTCGAGCGTCACCCAACAAGCCATGATGCTCTTGCCTCCAGCGATGATTTTCTGATACAGCTCATACCACTTCGGTGAACCGCCCTGAGGCTCTCCCACACCTGGCGTCCATTGGATGGCATTCAGTTCCTTGATTTCCAGCAACGCGTCCAAATGATGCATCGCACCAACGCCGTCGAGATGGTAGAGTGTATAGTCAATCTTCTGGCATTGTTCGCGGATAAACGGCTGGACAAAACGGCGATAGTCATCTACGCTGATCATTGTCGAAATGTCACTTTGCAACTTCGACATCTTGCCCGGAGCCCACGACGAGAAATAACAAAACGCCATCTCGTCGCCCTCGCGGATGATATCATAGAGTTCGTCGAACACTTGGAAATAGATGTCGTTTATCTGTTGCATTTGATGTTCAAGCACCTCTGGCTGCATCACGGTATCGAGCAATACCTTATCCGTTCCCTTGATGGCTGCGAGCACGTCAAGACCTTCCATCAAGTCGGGCATGCCCACATAATAATGTCCCTGTGCCTTCGCCTTACAGGCTTTCAATAGTTCCTTATGCAGCAGGTAGTTCGGATGCTGTGGATTGAACACGATATCATCAGAATAGTTGGGGTCAGGATGAATCCAGATGGTATCTTCGCCCCCCTCGAACACACCACCGAGAATGGCAGCCAGCGAACCTGGTCCCAGCTGGGTATTCGCTACAGGCAACATATCGGCCATCAGCGACGAGTGTGCTACATACCAATCCAGGTATTCTGCTCGCCACTGCGGGTCAAACCACCGTTGGTTCAAGTCACGATAGGGCTTGGGAGCAGGAATGTCGGCATGGGGCTTTACTCCTTCCTGAAAATGTTCCCACATATTCAGGATGATACCCTTATGGTTCCACCAGTCGATATAGTGTTTCTTTGTTTCTTCAAGATTCGGTTTCCAAGTCTGCATATATTTCATTTTTCTTTATTCCATTCGTTGAGGGCTTCGAAGAACGCATTGATGTTCTCTATGGGCGTGTGGGGTGGAGTGTCGCATCCGCTGGAAAGCACGAAGTTGGGGTGCTCACTCATCTTTTCCAACAGGTCAAGCGTCGCCTCACGCATCTGTGCAGGAGTACCGTCCTTAAAGAGTGACACAGGGTCGAGGTTACCCATTGCCAAAGCTGTCGGGGGAACTTCCTTGATGACCTCTTCCATCCGGCACTTATTGCCGAAGTGATAGGCTGCAGCCCCTGTTTCTACCATCGCTTCCGTGCAGTGCCCAGTATTGCCGCAATTATGTAGTATGACGATGAAGTGTTCGTCCTGTACCTTATTCACAATATACTTCACATACGCTGACGAGAACGTCTTGCAATCCTCGTTCGACAAAAGACCAGCCGCGGGCTCAGCCATTAGTACACCATTGGCTCCTGTCAGTTTCAGTGCCTCGCAGTATTTCTCTATAAACTGTGTACATTTTGCCAACAGCGTGTGGGCGGCATCGGGATTCTCGTAAATCAGCATCATGATGCCCGACATGTCGTAAAGACGACCAGCCAACGAGAACGGCCCGATACAACCCGCAAAGACTGGGCGGTCCTTGATAGCACGTGCTGCCAATAGATTGGCTTTCAGATACTGAGGAATACGCCCAGCGGAAAGCGATGGCATTTGCAGGTCGTTGATGCTCTTCGCGTCTGTCAGCATGTGGCCCACGACAGCAGGAACGGCCTCGTCGCTGAAGGCAATTTCGGCACCAAAAGCCTCAGCCTCGGTAGTTAGGTCCATGATGGTACAGGCCGCAGTGCTACGGTATGCTTCCGCCAGTTTGATAACTGCCTCAGCATGAACCTTACCATTGCTCACGGCCTCACGCACTGTGTTGCCGTTCTGCTCTATTCCTGGGTGCGTCATCACGGGCACTGCCGTCACCTTCGTTTGGCTGATGACGTCAGCCACCCATTGCTTCATATTCATCTTTCTTCTGTCCTTTGTGATATACAATAAGACTCTTAACCCTCCGTTTTGTCATCAAAGCCAAAAGGGCAAGGATAATCAATACCATGAGGACGAGAAAGATGTAAGGTGTATAACTCGATTTAGGTGATGTGGTGGCAAAGGTGGTTTGGTACTTAAGTATGCTGTCGATGTAGGCATCGACCTGCGTCCAGTTCTCTGCCTCGATTTCAGCGATGAGGCGAGGAAAGACGTCGTGAATGTATTTCTGGTGTTCGGAATCAATGTCGTCAGGCAGTATTTCGTAGGCCGCATACCATGTTATGGTGCCTTTGGTTTCAGCATGTGGGAAAATGCGTAATGACTGCCAGCCGTCATAGTTGAAAACGTAGGTGCAGAACAACTGCTCTGCGCTGAGGCTGTCGGACGTGACAGATTGATGCAGACGAATATAGCTGTTGAGCGACATGACACGATTGTCGTTGTCGCAAACCAATAGCTGACAGAAATGAGCAGCTGTTGCTCTTGGCAGTGTGCCGACAGCACGCATACCGAGAACAACAGTTGCTAAAGAAAATACGATGATGAATCTCTTCATTAGATGGATTCAATGAAACGGATGACAGCGTCGCGGTCGGCCTTCTTCAGATGATAGAATTTCTCCGTAGCGCGGTAGCCGTCAGATTGCTTAGAGTATCCGTGCCACATAATGGCCTCCAGAATGGTGCGTGCACGGCAGTCGTGCAGACGATCGTCAGCACCAGTCAGCTGGCGCGACAGTCCGCGACCCCAGAGTGGGGTAGTGCGACACCAGCCAGTACGGATATCGTTTTTCATGAACAATCTGTGCTGTACCATATCGGTATAGGGCCAGATGGTCTGATTGGCAAAGCGGGGCAACATCTTCGAGGCGTCCTTCCCAATGCTTTGGGCGTATGCCTTAATAGAGGCGTCAATCCACATATTGTCATCACCAGTAGTCCATGAGGGACGGTGACACTGGGCGCAACCCAGTTCCGTGAACAATTCCTTACCTCGTTGCACGTCGGTCTCGTTCAGGTTGCGTGCAGCAGGAACAGCCAGTCCGCGATGCCAAACCATAAACTGGTAGTACTGTTTGTCGTTCATTTCCTCTTTGCCGTTATAGGGAGCGCCATAGAACAGATACTTGTCGAAAGTCTCCTTCTTGGCAATCGACGAACAACTCAGGATTTCGTTCACACGTTCTGCAATACCTTCGTCTGTGCCATCGGCATAGTAGGGGTGCAGGATGCTCGATTCAGCAGCGCCATGCTGTTTGATGTATGCAATGACCTCCGCATCTTCGCTCTGTGCCTTGGCCCAGGCGGGTGTGCTGTAGAGCCAGTGACGGTCACTACGTGTCACGTTGGTAATGTTCCAAATGGCGTTGGCACCGGCACCGTCCTGCAATGTACCGCGCGTCATAGCGTAGGTGAAGCGTTTCAATGGTCCGTGGTCGCCGTGGAACATACCTGTGTCGTTATAACCTGCGGAATAGTAGGCAGAAGCCTTGAACTTGCCAGCCTCCTTGTCCCACATGGCCGGATTCAGCTCGACATACTTCGATTCTGCCTTCCATTGTGCCTCGATGTCCTCGTCTCTGATGGCATCGAGCAGACCTGTGCCATAGACACCAATGGTCGATTCAAGGCGTACGTCGTAGTTGGTGGGCTTGGGATTGGTGTTGAAAGCCTCCTGCGGAATACGTACCTCAGGATAGATTAGTGCATACTGCTCACCGTCCTCAAACTGCATAGGCAGGCCGCTCTCCATCTCTGTGACTGTCTTCCAATCGATGCTGATGAGGTCCTCGTTGATGGGAGCCTTGAAGGGCGCCATAGCCTGTGTCTGAGGCATTCCCGTTACCTCGCTGATGTAGGCGTTGTTGTCAGGATGATAGATAACCAGCAGGTAGCCGTTGCCAATCTGGTTGGCACGATATTCCGTCTGGCGCTTGCCGTGACCATAGCTTGGGTGACAGGCAATACACGAGTTGCGCACCCATGCAGGACCCAGTCCCTTGCGAGGCTCTTGCTCGAAGGTGTAGAGTTTCTCGAAGAAACCTTCACCTACAGTAAATTCTTCCTCCATCCCAACTTGACTGGTCACAGCCGGAGCAGGAGCCGAATAGCTGGCTTTCTCCGTTGTTCCCAGCTTTCCGCCAGGATACCATTCTTCGGCAGTGAAGTTGCCTGTTGCTTTGCCAAAAGCTTGTTCGTCAGGCGTCAGCGGTCCTAACTCCGTACCGCTGTCATCACTGTCGGAACATGCTGACAGCATAGGAACTGCCAGCATGCTCACGATAAATAGACGTGATAGTTTGTTCATAGTTTTTTCACTTTTCACTTACTCTTCTGTTTCCCAGTCTTCGTCGTCCTCGAAGTTGATGTTCCAGATGGTGCAGCAGTACTTCACGAAGGGCAAAGGCATATTGCTGATAGCCTCGATAGCGGTGACGTAGCCGTTCTCCACAGTCTGGTTGACAGCCTCGCTCTTGACGCTGGCAAAGAAGGTGTGGAACGAATAGTCGTTGGCGGTCTTGTCGGTAGAGGCCAACCATACGTTACGAATGGAGCGGATGTTGTCGCGGAAGTCGGTGATGGAGTTGTAGCTGTAGGGCGACTCCACGTAACTCACGTCGCCAGCAGCGAAGGGATTGGCAATCTTGGCCGTTCCTACCTCGTTGGCAATAGCCACGCACGAACCCTCGTCGTCGCTCAACACCTGGGCGATAGCGGCTTTCAGGGTAGAGAACGTACTGTTGCTTCCGCTGATACCGGCCTTCACGAGGTTGTCGCCATACGACAGTCCCTTCTCCGTCTGATAGTCCAGACCAGCGGCCTTCACGACGCTGAGGCGATTGCTGTTGACACCACCGTCCCAAGCGCACTGCAACTGGAAGCAACGTTCCTTCAGCAGCTTGCAAATAGTCTGGGCGTATGCCAGTTCCTGAGCACCACTGACATTCTCGAAATTCTTGTAGGTGTCGTTGCCCTGCAACTCGGCAACCTTACGAGGCTGACCGTCGCGGAACAGGATGAACTCCAGAGCGTGGAAACCCAAGATAGTGGCATCCTCGAGCATTTCTTCGTCCATGCCATTGTTGAAGTAGCTCAACAACAGCGTACGGTTCAGAGGCCATGAGTCGATGGTGGGGTCGATGTCGAAGTCGCTGGCAGCACCCATCAGAAATGCCTCCGACTGCTCCCAATACTTACGGGCCTGCTTGAAGTCGTCGCAGGCACTGTTAATCTGAGCCTGGGTGATGGTGTTGACAGTCAGACCGTTCAGCGTTCCTTCCAGTGCCTCCGTCTCGTCTGCCAGTTTCGTGTAGGTCGGAATAATCACCTTGCTCACCAGCGTTTCCAGTGTCTTGCGCAGATACGTCTCCTGGTCCTCAGAGAGTTTCGAGCTGGCAATGACGGCATTGGCAGCCTCGAGTTCACCAACCAAGTCCACGCATCCGTCGATAGCTGCCTCTCCGAACGCCTTGTTCGAATAGTTGGCTGCCACCGTGTTTGCCGGATAGGTGTCTTGATCGACAATCGGATTGGTTTTCACAATGTTAAACTGGTTGTTGTCGTCACCATTGTTGTCGTTGTCACTGCTGCAGGCAATGAATGCCAGTCCCATCAGCAGGACGGCCATAGAGTAAATTGTCTTTTTCATTTCTTTTTTCATTATTTTGTTATACCGTTATTCCGTTATTTCGTAATTCCGATTAGAGGAAAAATCCCTCATACGCCACGCCGATATTGATGCTGGGCTCGTCGTTGTAGATTGACTTGAGGAATCGCTTCGAGTATTCGCCCTTGATGACCACCTGCGGAATGGGATGATAGTTCAAACCTACTGCCATACGCTTCACGGCAGTATAGTCGTAGGCCGTCCCCTTGGTATTGCTGGCGTAGGGATTATATGCCTCGTAGCGGCCGAAGACGTATAGCTTCTGATTGTTTGCACGCAAAGATGCAATCTGCGAGAACACGTCGTAGCCTGCCTCAATGCCCACAGTGTAGGCATTCTTCGATACAAAAGCCGAGTGTTTGTAGGGCGACTTCGAGTTCAGGCGGTTGTACACATACTTTAATTGCTCTGCGTCGCCCAGATAACCGTAGTCAGCCTGTCCGCGAACTATCCAGTTGTGGGCTTTATACGTGAAGTCGAAGGCTCCGACAACCACCGTGCCTTTGTATTCTGCATCTACACCGTTGGCATTGCGCGGATAGCTGTTGCCGATGCTGTGACCGTAGTATCCGCTGAGTCCGATGCGCAGGCCGGGAATGGTGTAGTTGTCCAGACGCAGGGATACACCGTATTTGTTGGCAACGTCAAACTCCAGTGGCGACTTATGACCTTTCTTAATCCATCCGACGTTGGTGAAGTTGTCGGCATTCAGACCTGCCAAGAATTGCGCCTCGTAGCGGAAGTCCTTGTATCGGCCCCATAGCGATACGCCCGTCTGGTGCCACGTGCAGGGCATGATGGTGCTTTCGCCCTCAGGACGATAGACAGTGAAGAAATTCAGGGGCTCGTGGTGGGCGTTGGTCAGACCGACAGGCACCACGATATGGCCTGCGCGGACGTTGACGGCACGCGAGAACGACTTCTGAATCCAAAACTGTTCCAGCTCTACCTCGCCGCCTTTCTCCGTTTCCTGTTCCCATTCGCCGCCTTCTTCGTCTTCCTTCTCGTAGGCTATGCCGTTGCCTCCATGTTCGAACTCAACCTCGGTGCCGAACGTCCAGCCCTTGCCGAAGTCGTAACCTAAGTAGATGACTGCATGGGGAATGTCGAAACGTCCGTGACTGGGGTCGTCCTTGTGTTCCTCAGGCTGACTGTAGCGGCTGACGTGGTCGCTATAGAAATTACGCGAGAACACTGCCTCGCCGTATCCTCCCACGCTGAGGCGCGACCGACCGATGCTGTCTCCGTCGTTGCCCGCCCAGCATTGTAAACTAACAAAAACTAATAATGCAAAACCTATTCTTTTCATATCTTTACCTTTTACCTTTGACCTTAGACCTTCAACCTTTGACCTTGGACCTTTTCTTTCCGGCTGCAAAGGTAAGGACTTTCAACAAATGCCACAATACCTAAAAATGATGAAATCGGTTGCAACTCTTGCACGATTCATGAAAAATGAGTACTTTTGCATCGTCAAAAATAAATAAGGTACGCAAGATGAAGAACGTGAAGATGTATGAAGCGGGCGACAAGATGATAACGCTCATCAAGGACAACTACAGTGTGCTGCAGGCATTGGGCTCGTTTGGCATTAACCTGGGTTTCGGCGACAAGACCGTCAGCGAGACATGCCACATGAACGGTGTGGACACCTACACTTTCCTGGCGGTAGTCAACGCACAGCTGAACGACATCACCACTTATGAGGATGACGACCAACTCGATGTCCCCACACTGTTGCACTATCTGAAAGCCAGCCACGCCTACTATCTCGACTTCCAATTGCCTTTCATCCGTCGCGAGTTGCAGGAAAGCATCAGCGACGATGATCCGCTGGGCACGCTCATCATGAAACTCTACGAAGAGTACGCACAGGAAATCCGTCGTCACATGAAGTACGAGGAGAAGACGCTCTTCCCATACGTGGAATCGCTGCTCGAAGGCCGTCCCATGAACGACTACAACGTGGAGACCTTCTCGAAGCACCACGAGCAGACGGACAAGAAACTGCGCGAACTGAAACTCATGATTATCAAGTACCTGCCAGCCGATGCACACCGTAACAACCAGCTCACGGCAACGCTCTACGACATCTACAACAACGAGGAATGGCTGCGACAGCACGCCGAGGTGGAGGACCACATCTTCACACCCGCCATCAAGCGACTCGAACGCACTACCAACCGTGAGGACATCTCAAAGAACATCTCGCAGATGGTCTTCAAGGGCGGACAGGACACCAGCGAGGCACTTAGCGACCGCGAACGCGACGTCATCATCGGCGTCGTACAGGGCATGCAAAACAAGGAGATAGCCGACCGCCTATGCATCTCCGTCAACACCGTCATCACCCACCGCCGCAATATCGCCCGCAAGCTACAAATCCATTCCCCCGCAGGCCTCACCATCTACGCCATTGTCAACGGACTTGTCGACATCTCCAGCGTCAAATTGTAAGTTCAGTTATATCCACGTCAGTTTTCTCCACAAGCCCTCTAACGGTCCGCGAGGATGGCTGCTAAACCAATAGCGGGTCTCTCACGTCGAAAGTCAGCGTCAGCACGTTTGTGCCCTTCGCCTCCAGTTCCTTACGAATCTCCGACAGTCGCTGCTCGTTTCTTCCCGTCAGAATCAGTCTGTCACCATTCTCGGCGAACTTCCTTGCACAAGCGAGTCCTATCCCGCTTGTTGCTCCAGTAATCAATACAGTCTTGTTCATAATTTTTATGTTAGAAATTTAAGTTTCGCATTCGCTCAACTCCTTAACTCCTACAACTTGAGAAAGTTGAAATCCTTATTTATATCGTATTAATTGTTTTCTGCAATTCTTCCAGGAATCTGGTGGCGTGCTTGCCGTCCATCTGGGCGTGATGGAACTGGAAGGAGATGGGGAGCGTCGTCTTCAGCCAGCCTTTGCGGTAGCGGCCCCAAGCGAGGAAGGGATTGGTGAAGATGCCGCTGTACTGGTTGACGATGCAGTCGAGTTCCGTGCCAGTCACTGCCGATGTGCCCACGATGACGGCTTCATCGTCGAGGATGTCCTGACAAGTCTGGCTGATGGTCTCTGTCAGATGCAGGTAATTGGCATTAAACCGCTCCAGGTCGTCGCTGACGGCAACGTCGCAGAAACTGAGTCCGCCCTTTACGTTGTCCGCTATCACATTAATGGCCATGCGGTCGTATTTGTACAACTTCCCGTCCTTGGGCAACATGTAAAACTCCTCTATCCCTGAGGCAGCTTTGCCGATGCACCAGCACAGCAACATGTTGAACTTTATACCGCGCCTATGGCTCACTCTACAGAGCCTTGTCACATCGAAGGTCTTCGTGAGCGTCACCATTGGCATAGGAGATTTCATCCACAGTTCAAATGCCATCGCCCGATTTGTCTCTTTGGGATCGATTTCATGTTTCATCTTTTTATTCAATCACGAAACTACGTGGATAGAAATCGCTGTAGAAACGACCGTCGATGGCGGTGAACTTCAACACGCAGTAGTTGGGATCGGTTACACCGCCAGGATAGTACTGCTCGTCGCCATTGCGCCAGATCATCTTCTTTGAGGCGGCATCCGTCAGCACCTCCATCGTACCACGCAGCATCATTCCCTTGAAGCCTTTGGCATCACAGAAATAGATCGAGGCCTTGGGGTTAGCCTTGTATTGAGCCACACGTATTGAGAATGTGTTGGTGGTAAAGAAGAAGGTTTTGATACCCTCGCGTTTACGTGGCTTCAACATGGCCTTTGTCCAAGGAAAACCTTCTTGGTCTATTGACGAGATATAAGCGATGGGCTGTTTGTCGGCCATCTGTGCAATGAGTTCTTTAATGCCGGCTAAAGCGGGATTAGCATTCATCGCTTCATCGTTATTCACATCCAGCGTTTGGCGCCATCGCTTCAGCTGGGGAAAATACGTTTTCATCATGCCGATGTACTCCTCTTTGGTAATAGGTTTTTCTAACCCTTCATTTACAGCACCTACAAATTGAGCACAATGCTCAATCATCTCTTCCATCGTACAATCCTGCAAGAACTGGCCGTCCTTGTAGCAGTACATGCAGTAATCTTCATTCTTACTTCCGTCGGCGTTGGTGCCGAGGACTTCCTCTGTGAGCGGCATTCCGCAGCTTTGACAAAATTTCTGTTTCATACTATTATTTTTATACGTTTCGATGCTGCAAAAGTATACATATTTGACGAAATAACCAAATATCTGGGATAAACTGCATCGATTTGTGACGAGTTGCGACATTTTTATTAAATGGTAGTGCATATATTGGGAAAAATTCGTATCTTTGTACCCCACATACAAAATTCGACTATTACTCGGATAGGAATATGACATTAATGAACAAAAACAAACAAATTAAGCGATTCATGCTCCTTGCAGTGATATTGTTGGAAACAACGATATCAATGGCACAGACGTGTGATAGCATTCCATTCCTATATCATGGACATCTAATTGTTCGTTCTACTATCAATGATTCCATAGATAGTAATATAGTCTTTGATACAGGAGCCGCTAATTTGTTTGGTGTGGATAGTGTCTTTCTCATAAATTCCAGATGGAAGCCACAAAATACGGGTAAGGCTATTACGGGCGGTGGAGCTGGAAGGGTAAAAGTCAAGACAATAGAAGGCTGGACAAAAGTGACTATTGGTAGCATAGTTGAAAACTATTGGATAGTACCTGTATTTAAACTGAGGGATGTCGTCGACTGCCATGTTGATGGCATTTGTGGCATCAGGAGCATTACTGATTACCCGTTTGAAATTAACTTTGAGCACCATTACCTTAAACGGCACAAGGAAGGATTACCTAATATAGATGGCTACATTAAACTGCCCATTCAATATAAGGATTATCGGATTATGCTGCAAGCAGAAACCATCATCCAGTCCGATAGCATCAAGGGATGGTATCTTATGGATACAGGTGGATGCGGCACAATCGATTTCACAGCCCAAGCTGTTAAGCAATTTCAGCTCGATTCCATCCCAGGCAAAAGATATATTACGGATATGACACAGTTCGGCATAGGGGAAAAAGAACAGGAGTATTTTGTTGATATGTTGTCAGACCAAATCATCATCGGCGGTGATACTATTAACAAGGAATACATTTCTTACATCCCAGAGGGAGCAGGTGCATTCAGCAGCCGCCCCTATATTGGCGTGATAGGCAATGGTATTTGGGAGAATTATAATATCATCATTGACATTAAGAATAGGTCACTTTATCTGCACCGTTTCAAAGAAACATCTGTCAATGAGCCGACATACGATTATGGATTCCGAAACCGTACAGACATCTGCCGTGGATGGGTGGTGTCTTGGCTCACCAGAAATGGTGATGCCGTTAGAGCTGGGATGGAACTGGGCGATACCATTGTGGCTGTCAATGGGAAAGACGTCCGCGCTTACACTTGGGACGAAGAAGACAATATTAATAAAACGCCCAAACATACTTTGGATATCATTAGCTCAAATGGCATAAAAAAAAGTCTTTCTTTAGAGGCTAGAAAAAGATGGTAGAATCAGTTTAACAAGTTCTCATGACTCCCGGCCAGTAGCACCATGCAATAATGGCGGGAACGAGGGATGATACGTTCTTATATAATGCCCCTCGTGAATGGCGGCAAACGTGGCGATAGCAGCCACAATAGCGATGGGGACGATAGACAAAAATGTCATGGGGACTGCAATGAAGAGTAGGAATCCCGTTGCCTTGTTCGCTGTGGTGTGAGGGAAACTGCAACGCCCGTACATCATAAGTGCCGAAAGCTGATTCACGATTTTAATTGCGACAATTACTCCTGCCCATAGCCACAGCCATAGCGGCAGTTCGAGTATCGGCAGGAGTTTCCAAACACAACAAGCCACGAAGCAAATGTCAGCCAAGCTATCCAGCAACGCTCCCGTCTTGGTAACGCACTTCAGCTTCCGAGCCAGCCATCCGTCGGCAATGTCGCTAATGCCGCAGAGAACATAGATTATCCAATATACCACGCCCGACACGTCACAAGAAAGCAGACCTAAAGAGCCTGCAATCCTAAGCAGCGTTATGGCGTGCGGCAACTGAATCATCTTATTTCGATTTCATCGCAATTCCAATCTCAACACTCTGATAGGTCTGTTCTCACCTTGATACTGGTTCGCATCGATGCAGGTCTCGCGGGCTGGCAGGTCGCACTCGCACGAAGGACCATAGCCCATAGCGCCAATCGGTTCGTTTGTATCTTTTAGCACGATGGCCCATGTGTGTAGCGCATCGTTGCATGAATGCGAAGATGGGCTGCACCTCAGCAATTCGAGCGAGCTCGATTGCGTTCGGTTTGCACCATCATTGAATACTGTGCGGATAATCTCCAGACTCTCCTCCACATTCTTATGTGGTGCCCATCCTGCACGAGGCCCCACATCAGGATCGGAAGCCCACTTGAACAGCGTCTCCGCATCGCTGTCGCACCAAGGACGCAATATGATACGATTTGTTTCCATTGTTATTCTATTAATTCCATTTCAAAACCTTTCCATTCCTCTCCGTCAATTGGATAGGAATCTTCTCCTGTAATGCGGAAGCCGACAGACTTGTAGCATTCGACGGCAGAGAGATTATCACAAAACACACCAAGGGTAATCTTCTGAGCGCCCAACTCTTGCTGTGCATAATCAATAGCGAGGCGCAGCATTTGCTTGCCATAGCCCTTACCGCGTTTCGAATCGTCCACGATGACGAAGCCAAAACGAATGACACTTTTATCCTCTGAGGGGAATCTCAATAGGATATGCCCGACGATCTCATCATTAGCTACAGCCGTGAGCGGATACATGTTTTCTCCCTCGTACTGCTCCATCATCTCTTCAGGCTGAGCAGGGAATTCTTTATACCTGTCGGCACTCCAAAGCCGGAAAGCATGCTTATCCTTGCACCAGCTCAGAATCGTTGGAGCATCGCTGATATTGAATGGTCGAAGTTTCATCATTTCGTCCATGGTGCATTCCTGCAGAAACTGTCCGTCCTTGTAGCAGTATTGGCAGTAGTCGAAGCACACGCTGCCATCCGCATTTGTGCCGCAATCTTCGATACGAGTCAATGGCATACCGCAACTCTGACAGAACTGAGGTAGCTGACCCACTTGGAATGCTTTTTCCTTTGTAGGGAAAGTGGCTTCGTAGGCCTCGAATGCTTCGGGGTTCTCGTCGGCTACGAAATAGCCTTTGGGTGGGCAGTAAGTTCCCTCACGATTGCCCCAATAGCCAGG
>Ga0310697_10001752_pt1 | contig 24379 bp, 25 predicted proteins | sample 172DNAGHGlowgp2_FD_203883 | JGI IMG/M metagenome (GOLD analysis project Ga0310697, IMG submission 203883) | Sheep rumen microbial communities from Palmerston North, Manawatu-Wanganui, New Zealand - 1728 DNA GHGlow gp2 (v2) (version 2) | ecosystem: Host-associated > Mammals > Digestive system >...
GGAGGCTTCGATCCGCCACACGGAGGAGCTGGGCATGGGGCGGGACAAAACCCTGGACAAGGGCATCCTCTGGGTGCTGCTGCTGCAGACCGCCGAGATTCAGCGCATGCCGGAATACGATGAGCAGATCGTCCTCAAAAGCTGGCCCGGCAGGACCATGCATCTGCTCTTTCCCCGCTATTATTGCATGGAGACAGCATCGGGGGAGCATCTGCTCTCTGCCAGCGCCCTCTGGGGTCTGGTGGATCAGAACACCCGCAAGATGGTCTTCCCCGAGCGCTATGGGGTGGAGATCGAGGGCGTCGTAACTGGAGAGGAGATCATGCTCCCCTCCGCGCCACGGCGGATGGACTGCACAGAGAGCCGTGCTTTTACGGTGCCATACAGCTATGTGGACTTAAACGGCCACATGAACAACACCCGCTACTTTGATCTCGCAGAGGACTGCATCCCCGCCGCCGCGGCGGGAAGAGAGCTTCGCCGCATCCAGACCGAGTATGTGAGCGAGGCCCGCTTCGGCGAGAGCTTCACGGTCTCCTGGGGCGAGGAGAACGGCGAATACTTCCTTCAGGGCGAAGGGGAGAAGCCCTTCTTCCGGATGAGACTCAAGTATTAAGCGGCAGGCGCTGTCCCTGACGGGCCAAAAAAGGTGAATATACAGAAACGCCCCCCAGTGTAGTCGCAGGATCTTTACACCGGGGGCGTTTCCGTATGCTGCAGACACAGGGGACGCCGCCGGGGCGGCATCCCCTGAAGTTTTATTTCTTTTCCCTGGGCTTTGACAGCAGCGCGGCCAGCAGGCCGAAGAGCACGGCGGCGCAGATGCCCCCGGCGGAGGCGGTGAGCCCGCCGGTGAAAATACCGAGCAGCCCCTGTTCGCTCACTGCCTTTCTGACGCCCTTGGCCAGTGCGTTTCCGAAACCGGTCAGCGGTACGGTGGCCCCGGCTCCGGCCCAGTCGGCCAGCGGCTGATAGAGGCCCAGCGCGCCCAGTACGACGCCCAGTACCACATAGAGCGTCAAAATGCGCGCGGGGGTCAGCTTCGTATAGTCGATGAGAAGCTGGCCCAGGACGCAGAGCAGTCCGCCCACGGCGAAGCATTTCAGATAGCTCCAGAAGATATCCATATCAGTCCTCCCGTTCGATCACGACGGCGTGGCAGATGCCGGGAATGCTCTCACCCTGCATGGCGCTGGTGGGGGACATGAGGGCGCCCGTGGCCGCGAAGAGCACCCGCTTCCACAGGCCGCGCTCCATGCCGGGCAGGATGTGCCCGCAGAGGACAGACGCGCTGCAGCCGCAGCCGGAACCGCCCGCGTTCACATTCTGGGTTTTGAGATCGTAGATCAGCACACCGCAGTCCTGATACCAGAGGCCAAGCTCCTGCCCTGCATCCCGAAACAAGGTCTCCAGCAGATCGTGGCCCAGCGCGCCAAGGTCACCCGTAAAGATGGCGTCGTAATCCCGCGCCGTCCGCCCCGTGTCCGCAAAATGAGCCGAGAGCGTGTCATAGGCGGCGGGGGCCATGGCAGCCCCCATATTGGACGGGTCGGTGATCCCGGCGTCCACGATGCGGCCTGGCGTCACCAGCGGGATGCGCAGCCTGCCACCCTCGCGGCCCAGAATCACGGCCCCAGCCCCCGTGACAGTCCACTGGGAGGAGGGCGTGCGCTGCCCACCGTATTCCAGGGGGAAGCGGTACTGCCGCTCGGCGGCGCAGAAATGGGAGCCGGTGATGGCGCAGACGCTGCCGGCAAAGCCGCCGTCCAGCAGCAGCGCTCCCAGCATCAGGCTCTCCGCCATGGTGGAGCAGGCGCCGTAGAGCCCCAGGTGAGGAACGCCGCTGTCCCGCAGGGCGAAGCTTGTGGAAACGCACTGATTCAGCAGGTCCCCGGCCAGCACATAATCCAGGGAAGAGGGCGCAAGCTTCGCCTTGTCGCATGCCAGGATGAAGGCCTGGCGCAGCATGTTGCTCTCCGCCTTCTCCCAGCTCTCCTCACCGAAATAGGAGTCCTCCGAAATACGGTCAAAGCCGTTTTTCAGAGGCCCCTCGCCCTCTTTCTTTCCAACCACCGAGGCAGCACTTCGGATGCCCGGGGCCGAGGGCAGCGACAGGGTCTGCCTGCCGATGCGTTTGTTCATCGCCATCGCTCCTTCGTTTTTTTGCTTAGTCTGCGCAGAAGCGAAAAAAATAACCGCTGCATTTCTGCAGCGGTTATTATAGACTTAAGACAAACACGATTTTGAATCGTTTATGCCGTAGCTTTGCTACGGCATAAACACCCTGAATTAGCTGATCTTCAACTCTTCCCAGAGGGTGTTGATGTAGTCGAGCGTATCGGTGTCCAGGTTGCGGTAGGCAAACTTGTTGTACAGCTCGCTGAAGTTGTCAATGCCCGGGTAGAGGATCTCCATGGCCTCTTCGCCCAGTTCCTCGGCGTAGTCCTCGCTCTCATAGACCAGAGAGTTGGGGGAGGCGTAGTAGATGTACTCGGCGTTGGCGATGGCCGGCTCCTCGGAGAGCATGTAGTTGATGAAAATCTCGGCCAGCTCCTTATGCTGGCAGGACTTGGGGATGCACATGGCGTCGACGAAGTAGTTGGTCTCGCTGGGGTAGTAGAAGCGAAGATCCACGTTATCGCTGGCGGCGTCGAGCATCGTGAAGTAGTCGCCGGCATAGTAGGTGCCGATGGCGGCCTCACCGGATTCCATCATGTTGTAGATCTCGTCCATGACATAGCTCTTGACCAGGGGGGCCTGGGTCTTCAGCTCGGCCAGGGCAGCGTCCCAGTTGGCGTGGTCGGTGGCGTTGACGTCGAGCCCCAGCTTGTACTGGGCGGTGCCGAAGGCGTCACGGGGATTGTTGAACTGGACGATGTTGCCGGCGTACTTGGAATTCCACATCAGATCCCATTCCACGGCGTCGGCCTCGTCGACCACATTGGCGTTGTAGATGATGCCCACCACGCCGTAGGTGTAGGGGACAGAGTAGGTGTCGTCAGGATCGTAGTACAGACCGCGGAAGCTCTCGTCAATGTACTGATAGTTGGGGATGTTGTCAAAGTTCAGGGGCAGGAGCATGCCCTCGTCGGCCATGCGGGCGATCATATAGTCAGAGGGGATGATGATGTCATAGCTCACAGCGCCGGTGGAGAGCTTGTTGTACATGTCCTCGTTGCTGGCGAAGGTGTCGTAGTTGACCTTCAGCTTCTGGCCGTACTCGGCCTCGTACCACTTTTCAAACTCGCGGACGGTATCGAAAGAATCCTCGGAGCCGTCGGAAATGTACTCGCCCCAGTTGTAGACGTTCAGGGTGAGCGTGTCCTTGCTGCCGCAGCCGGTGAGCAGGATCGCGCAGAGGACGGCGGTGAGCACCAGGATGGATACAAGCTTTTTCATTTTGTCTTCTCCTTCAGTTCTTGTTTTCTTCTGTGTCTCTCTTTTCTCTCTTTCGCCTTCCTGACGGACTCGTTGGTCTCCGAATCAAAGAGATTGGAGATCAGCAGCAGGGCCAGGATCACGAAGAAGATGATGGTTGCCAGGGCGTACATCTTGGGGGTGACCGTTTTCTTGGTCATGTTGTAAATGCGGATCGGCAGGGTCTGGAAGCCGTTGCCCGCGGTGAAGTAGGAAATCACGAAATCGTCCAGCGACAGGGTGAAGGCCATGATCAGGCCGGTGATGATGCCGGGCAGGATCTCGGGAATCTCCACCTTGAAGAAAGCCCGCAGGGGAGTGCAGCCCAGGTCCATGGCGGCCTCGGGCAGGGACTTGTCCATCTGCTGCAGCTTCGGCAGCACCTGCAGGATCACATAGGGCAGACAGAAGGTGATGTGGGCGATCAGCATGGTCCAGAAGCTCAGGCTGGTGGCGGCGCCGAAGAGGCGGCCGACAAAGACGAACATGAGCATCAGGGAGATGCCGGTGATGATGTCGGGGTTGATCATGGGGATGTTGGTCACGGTGTCCATCAGGGTGCGCAGGTACTTGCTGCGCAGCTTGAAGATGCCGACCGCGGCGGCGGTGCCCATGGCGGTGGAGATGAGCGAGGCGCTCGCGGCGAGCAGCAGGGTGTTGCGCACAGCGCCCAGGGTGTCGGAGTCGCGGAAGAGCTCCCGGTACCAGTAGAGGGAAAAGCCGGAGAAGACCGACAGGCTCTTGGCTTCGTTGAAAGAGAAGACCAGCAGGATCGCGATGGGCGCGAAGAGGAAAAACATCACGAGCGCGGTGTAAAACTTGGCGATGGGTTTCATTTTCATCGTGCACCCTCCTCTCAGACTGCGGCGCGCTTGTTGGCGGCGCGCTGGAAGACGGCCATGCAGGCCAGGAGAATGACCATCAGGATAAAGGCGATGGCGGCGGCGAAGTGGAGGTTGTTGGCCACATACTGGCCCTCGATCGCGTCGCCGATCAGGTAGAACTTGCCGTTGCCCAGCTTCTGGGAGATGTAGAAGGTGGAGATGGAGGGGACCAGCACCATCGTGATGCCGGAGAAGACGCCGGGCAGGCTCAGCGGCCAGATCACGCGCCGCAGCACGCCGAAGCCGTCACAGCCCAGGTCGCGGGCGGCCTCGATGAGCTTCTCGTCCATCTTGGCCATCACGGAGTAGATGGGCAGGATCATGTAGGGGAAGTAGTCATAGACCATGCCGATCACGACGGCGGATTCGGTGCCGATGATATGGATGGGCTTTAAGCCGATCAGACCGATCATGCTGTTGAAGATGCCGGTGTCCTGCAGAATGGTCATCCAGGCGTAGGTGCGGATCAGGAAGTTCATCCACATGGGGATCATGATGAGCGTGATGAGAATGCTCTGCACCCGGGCGGAGGCCTTGGAGATGATGTAGGCCGCGGGGTAGCCCATCAGCAGGCAGATGAAGGTGGAGATGATCGCGAGCTTCAAAGAGCGCATGAAGATCAGCAGATAGGTGCGCACTTCGCGGGTCACGCCCGCCTCGTCCGCGACGGAGGAGGTGGCGGTAAAAAAGCGGGTGATGTTATTGAAGGTGAAATTGAAGTTGTTGTCGGTAAAGGCGTAGTAGGCAACGAACAGCAGCGGCACCACGATGAAGAGCGCGGCCCACACCGAGTATGGCGTGAGGCACATGCGCTGGATCACCCGCTGCCGGCGGGAGACCGTGTTCTGGTTTTTCATGCATCGCCCTCGCTTTCCGCGGCGGCGGCCTCACCCAGCTCCTCCAGATCCTCTTCGCCCAGCTCGCCGATCTCGTCCATCTCCATGGAGAAGGAGGAGTAGTCGCCGAACATGCCGGAGTACTCGGACTTCTTCATAATGTGGATGGCGTCGGGCTCAATGTAGAGGCCGATATGCTCGTCCACATCCACAAAGTCGGTGGTCTGGATCATCCACTTGAAGCCGTTGATGTCCACGATGATCTCGTAGTGGACCCCCAGGAAGGTGACAGAGGTGACGACGCCTTTCAGCATGCCCTTTTCCTCGGGGACGATATCCACGTCCTCGGGGCGGACCACCACGTCCACCGGCTCCTTGGGAGCAAAGCCGCCGTCCACACAGGTGAAGGTGTGCCCGTGGAAGCGGACCTTTCTGTCCTCCAGCATGACGCCGTCGAGGATGTTGCTCTCGCCGATGAAGTCGGCCACGAAGGCGTTGGTGGGCTCGTTGTAGATATCCACCGGCGTGCCGATCTGCTGGATGCGGCCTTCGGACATGACCACCACGGTGTCGGACATGGAGAGGGCCTCCTCCTGGTCGTGGGTGACGAAGACGAAGGTGATGCCGGTGGCCTTCTGGATCTTTTTCAGCTCGGACTGCATGTCCTTTCTGAGCTTCAGGTCGAGGGCCGCCAGCGGCTCGTCCAGCAGCAGGACCTTGGGGCTGTTGACCAGGGCGCGGGCGATGGCCACGCGCTGTTGCTGACCGCCGGAGAGACTGGTGACGCTGCGCTTTTCAAAGCCGGAGAGGGCCACGAGCTTGAGCATCTCATGGACCTTCTCCTCAATCTCGGCTTTTGGGACGCGGCGCTCCCGCAGGGGGAAGGCTACGTTTTCAAACACGTTCAGGTGGGGGAAGAGGGCATAGCGCTGAAAGACGGTGTTGACGTTGCGCTTGTGGGGCGGCACGTCCTTGATGTCCTCACCGAGGAAGATGATGTCGCCCTGATCGGCGCTCTCAAAGCCTGCGATCAGGCGCAAGGTTGTGGTCTTGCCGCAGCCGGAGGGGCCAAGCAGGGTGAGAAACTCGTTGTCGTAGATGTCCAGATTGATGTTGTCCAGTACGACTATGCCGTCAAAGGACTTGGTCACATTTTTCAGCTCAATGATTTTTTTCATACTCTCTCTCCCGTAAAAACAAAAAGCGACGTATGCTTTCGCACACGTCGCTTGCATAAGCAGACCGGGCAACCGCCATCAGGCAGCTGCCAAAGTCACAATGGGTTCAGAGTCTATATAGCAAAGATTACTTTTACTACTCTTATTGACCATTTTACAAGTTTGTGTGCCGGAAAGCACTGGTTTATAGTAACCAACTTTGCAAAACTTGCGCTCTTAACGCAATCAATAAGGCAACAGAAGTTGCCGCCGCATTCCGCGGAGATTCGGCATTCGACCCGGCTGTCCGTATGGCCTTGGCTCCGGGCGCGGCTGCGCCCTTTGCGGTCGACATCTTGCTTCGAATAGACCCTATCCGATTGAGACGACTTATTTTAACAGGATTCCCCAAGCCTGTCAATACGGCAAAACAGCAGGAATTCCACGAATTTCCACCTGAAAAGTGCCAGGGTTTTTGCCTGTTTTGACAAAGAGGGGAGGGGCGGTCACGCATCGTAGCTGACTTCCCACAGCGTGAGCCCCAGGGCGGGCGCGGTCGGCCCCGCCTGCACGCGGTCCAGGGAGGCGAGGATCGTTTCCATGCTCTCCGGCGTACGGTGCCCGAGACCGACTTCGATCAGCGTGCCCGTGAGAATGCGCACCATGTTGTAGAGAAAGCCGCCCCCGGTGAAATAGAGGCGCAGCTCCTCCGGCGTCTCCTCAAAGGCGATCTGCCGCAGCTCCCGCACGGCGGACTTTTTCCTGTTCCTGAGCGAGCAGAAGGCGGAGAAATCATGCTTTCCGCACAAAAGCGCCGCGGCCTGCCGCATGGCCGCAGTATCCAGCTTCCCGGGGCAGGGGAGCACATAACGGCGGGAAAACACATCCGGCGTCTCCACGGTGCGGATGCGGTAGCAGTAGGTCTTGCCCGTGCAGCTGAGCCTTGCGTGAAAGCGGGGCGCGGCCTCCTCCAGCGACAGAGCACCGATATCCTCTGGCAGCACCTCGCGCAGGCAGCGCAGCGTCTCAGCACAATCAAGCGCGTCTTTCGTCCGGAAGGAGCAGACCTGGCATCTCGCGTGCACGCCCGCGTCGGTCCGGCCGCAGCCGGCGACCTCCACGGTCTCGCCCAGCAGACGGCTCAGTGTGTTCTCCAGCTTTTCCTGCAGCGTATTGCCGGTGTTGCCCTGCTTCTGCCAGCCGCGGTAGCGCGTCCCCTCGTAGCTGAGCGTCAGTCTGTAATTCGGCATGCCAGCGCCTCCTTCTGCGATAAACTGTTTTCTTATTATATCAGAGCAGACTGCCCGGGGCAAGGTCGAAAACGCTTGCAAAGCGCGGAAAGGGAGAATATAATAAGATGTCATTCCATTTTCTGCGCTTGAGGAGTCTGCAATGAAAGCGAAAAAGGCGATTGGGATCGTACTTGCGATCCTTCTGATAGCGGGCCTTACGGCCGGGGGCGTCATCCTGTACCGGGAGCGGGCTGCCCGCCTCGCAGCCGAGGAGCACCAGCGCGAGCTGGACGCGGTTGAGGAAGTGACGGCTGTGATGACGGCGGAGGATCTGGATTCGCTTGCGCAGTACCGGAACCTGAAAAGCGTGGACGCCCGCGGGAGTGAGTGCTATGCGGCGCTTCTCACCTACGCCGGGGAGCATCCGGAGCAGAGTGTTCTGTATTCCGTCCTCATCGGGGAAAAGACTGTGGAGAACACCGAGACGGAGCTGACGCTTGCGCCATCGGACTTTGACTATGACACGCTGCTGACCAATCTGGGCTATCTGCCGGCGATCCGGAGCATCCATCTGCCCGGCACCACCCTGCAGCCCGAGCAGATCGCCGCCCTGCGGGAGCGTTATCCGGAGCGGGAGATCAGCTATACCGTCATGCTCCAGGGCAAGGAATACCGTGAAAGTACGAAGAAGCTGGATCTGACCGCGCTGCAGCCCTTGGAACTGGACGAGGCGATCACCGCCATGCGTCTTCTCCCGTCCCTGTCCCGCGTGGAGCTGACGGACGGGGAGGGCGGCAACACGCTGAGCCTGGAAGAGCTCCGCACCCTGCAGGAGGCCTTCCCGGATACCTGCTTTGCCTATCGCTTCGAGCTCTTCGGCCAGACAGTCTCCACCGAGGATGAGCGCATAGAATACATCCGCGTCCCCATTGGAAATGAGGGCGAGGAGGAACTGCGCCGGGCGCTGCCGGTACTGAAAAAGTGCAGTTACTTCCTGCTGGACGGCTGCGGCCTGGACGATGAAGTGCTCTCGAAGCTGCGGGAGGACTTTCCAGCCACCAAGATCGTCTGGCGCATCCGCCTGACCCTGGCCACCTTCCTGACGGACATCAAGATCGTCCACCTGACCTGGACGCTGACCAATCAGAACGTGCAGATCCTGCGCTACTGCAACGAGGTGGAGTACCTGGACCTGGGGCACAACACCCTGTCGGACATCACCTTCATGGGCTACATGCCGAATCTGAAATACGTCATCCTCTCCTACAACTATGTGCGGGACATCAGTCCTCTTTCCAACTGCAAGAAGCTGGAAATGCTGGAGCTCTACTTCTGCCACCTGCTGGAGGACATTTCGCCCCTGGCCGAGTGCGAGAGCCTGAAGCTTCTGAACATCAGCGCCACCAAGGTGCACGATATCAGCCCCGTTTTCGGGCTGAAGAACCTGGAGCGCTTCTACTGCATCATGAACTATGGCATCCCCGAGGAGCAGCAGGAGCAGATCTATGAGGAGCTGCCGGACTGCTGGATCACCTTTAATCAGGAGATTTCCAAGGCGGTGGGCTGGAGCTTCGACGCCGCGGGCGGCGTGCGCGCCCAGTGGTACCTGGACATGTACAAGATCCTTCGCTATCGCGTGGAGGATTACTACTTCGGCTATTATCCGGAGGAATTTGAGAACGGAGCGTGAGCGTGCATGGAACAAAAGAATAAAGGCCTGCCGCTCTGGGCCTTCCTGCTGCTGCAGCTGCTGCTGGCGGGGCTGGTGCTCTGCGTGTTTGCGCTCTTTCACCATGTGATCCCTTATTATAAAACGCGCAGCGAGGGCATGCCCGCCCCCATCGCCGTGGTGGAGCGGACGGAGACCCCGGCCCCCACGACCCTCCCGGCGGAGAAGCCGGAAGCGGAAGAGACCGCTGAAGAAGAACCGGCCGAGCCGGAACCTGCCGAGGAGCCGCGGCCGCTGACCTGGGCGGAAAAATTCGCCGATCAGTTCACCGAGGAGACTGTCTGGGAGGATCTGCACTACAGCAGCCCCAGCATGGCGGTGACGGTGACAAAATACGAATACACGGAGCTGCTGCCCAAAGGCGTCTACTTTGTGGCGGATATCTATCTGAGCGACGTGGAGCAGCTGCATGCGGCCTTCCCCCTGAATGGCTATTCCTTCGCCGTGCCGGCCGCCATTGCCCGGGATGCTGAGGCGGTCATCGCTGTCAACGGCGACTGCTTTGTGGACCAGCGGGGCGCGGGTTTCGTGGTGAGAAACGGGCAGATTTACGATGTAAATCATACGGCGGCCGACATCTGCGCCCTTTACTATGACGGCAGGATGGAGACCTACGGCCCCGGGGAATATACCGCGGAGGATGTGATCTCGCAGGAGCCCTGGCAGATCTGGCACTTCGGCCCCAGCCTCCTGAATGCGGACGGCAGCCCGAAGGAGAGCTTCAACATCTCCGAAGCGCTGCTGATCACCCATCCGCGCACGGCGCTGGGCTATTATGAGCCGGGCCACTACTGCTTCGTGGTGGTGGACGGGCGGCAGGGGGGCTATTCCCTCGGGGCGGAGATGCAGACGCTCTCCGCCATCATGCATGAACTGGGCTGCACGGCGGCCTACAACCTGGACGGCGGCGCCTCCTCGGTGATGGTGTTCCACGGCCAGGTCATCAACCGGCCTTACGGCGACCGCTATCTGAACGATCTGGTTGTCGCGGCGGAGATCGGGGAGGCGGAAGGGTGAAATGTTTTAAGCTCTTTCTTGCCATGCTGGCAAACGCCCTGCTGATGGGCCTTGTGGTGCTGGTCATCGTGGACGCCCGCAATCCCTACATGCGCTTTCTCACCAGCACCAGCTCTTACCTCTATCTGCTGCTGCTGGCTGTCGTCGGGATCACGGTGGTCTCCCTCTATATCGCGTCCCTGCGGCGCTGAGCGGAGACGGCCGATTCGTCAAACTGAACAGAATTGCCGAAAAAAGCTTTGCGTTTGGGGGGCTTTTTTCTCTGACTGTGATTCTTGTACATTTTGAAGGCTTGTGGTAAAATCTTAACAAGCGCATATACCGATCAACATGCTTTAATTCCGAAAGGTGGTTCAACATGTTCATTGATTCCTTTTTCAACCGCTTTGTCCTGCCCGATGACCTGAAGGCTGCCGTCTCCAAGGCCAAATGGCGCTGCTATCCCGAGACCAAGGATCAGCTGCTGGAGCTGTGCTACGGCCCCACCCACTCCTCCCGCTATGACGTGACCTACACCATCCCCGGCCGCGGCGTCTTCAAAGAGGCGGAGGTTGTCCGCTGCAAGAACGGCCCTGTGGTCAACTTCATGGAAGACTACATGCGCCGCCGCGACCCCGACTGCATGCGCATCGGCGATGAGCTGCCCACCGACAAGCCCCGTTTCCGGGATGTGTACGGCTATGAGTTCTCCAAGCTGCGCGAGGAGACCATGCAGTGGTTCGAGGGCCAGGGCATCATCCTGCTGCCCTTCCACGCCGGCGGCCGCTACTTCGGCTATGACGCGCTGATGGTCTGCCCCACCAACGCCGCTTTCTTCGCCCTGTCCCTGGCCAACATGCAGGGCTTCGTCAGCATCCATGACATCGAGGCCGGCTTTACCCCCCGCGCCATCATCTACGTTGCGCCTCCCTTCCGTCTGACCCACTTTGACGGCAGACAGGTGGTCGTCCACCAGCGCAGCGAGACCCTGCACGAAGTGTTTGCCTATAACCTCTATCCCGGCCCCTCCGCCAAGAAGGGCGTGTTCTCCATGCTGCTGGACATCGGCGAGCATGAGGGCTGGGTCACCAACCACGCCTCCGCCGCCGTGCTGGAGACCCCGTATGAGAACGAGGTCGTCTTCATGCACGAGGGCGCTTCCGGCGGCGGCAAATCCGAGATGCTGGAAGAGGTCCACAAGGAGGAGAACGGCCAGGTCCTGCTGGGCACCCACCTGGTCTCCGGCGAAGATTATTACCTGACTCTGAACGAGACCTGCAAGATTCACCCCATCGCCGACGATATGGTCATGGCCCACAAGGATCTGCAGAACGGCTCCGGTCACCTGGTCATCGCCGACGCCGAGGACGGCTGGTTCCTGCGCATGGACGGCGACCAGTACTACGGCAACGTCCCCATGTACGAGCGCATCAGCATCCATCCGCCCGAGCCGCTGGAGTTCTTCAATATGGACGGCACCCCCGGTGCCACCTGCCTGATCTGGGAGCATGTCATTGAGTCCACCGGCAAACCCTGCACCAACCCCCGCGTGATCATCCCCCGTACCATGATCGACAACATCGTGCCCGGCGACCAGCCCCAGGAGGTCAACGTACGCTCCTTCGGCGTGCGTATGCCGCCCAGCACCGTCATGGAGCCGAACTACGGCGTCATGGGCATGGTGCAGTTTGTGCCCGCCTCCATCGCCTGGCTGTGGCGTCTGGTGTCCCCGCGCGGCTTTAAGAACCCCTCCATCGCCGACTCCAACGCCGGCTCCGGCCTGAAGGCCGAAGGCGTGGGCTCCTACTGGCCCTTCTGCACCGGCAAGAAGGTCACACAGGCGAACCTCCTGCTCCACCAGATGCTGGATACCCCCAACACCCTGAACATCCTGATCCCCAACCAGCACATCGGCGCCTACCGCATCGGCTTCATGGGCGAGTGGATCACCCGTGAGTACCTGGCCCGCCGCAACGGCATCGTGCGCATGAAGCACCTGGTGCCCGCCCGCTGCCCGCTCTTCGGCTTCTCCCTGGACGAGATGAAGATCGACGGCCAGTATGTCCGCCGCACCTTCCTGCGCCCCGAGTATCAGTCCAAGCTGGGCTTCGAGGGCTATGACGCCGGCGCCAAGATCCTGACCGACTTCATGAAGGAGCAGATCTCCGAGTTCCTGACCGACGAGCTGGATCCCATCGGCCGCCAGATCATTGAGCTCTGCCTCAACGACGCTCCCTTGGAGGAGTACCTGAAGATCACCCCGCTGAACCTGCGCTGATTGTAAAGAGTATAACAGGAACGAACCGCCGCCCGTCCGGGCGGCGGTTTCAGATTATTCAAGCCATGCAGTTTGTGAAAGAGCGCATAGAAATGCGTACAAAAATGACAAAACGAAACTTGCCGACTTGCCCCCTGTACATTTTACAGCGTTTGAGATATAATACCAAAAGTTGAGTTTTGATACCGAGGTATATGCAATGCTGGAACTGAGAAATCTTAGCTTCGCCGTGGAAGAAGACGGCGTGAAAAAAGAGATCCTGCACGATCTGAACCTGACCGTGCGGGACAGGCAATTCATGGTCATCACCGGCCCCAACGGCAGCGGCAAGTCCACGCTTGCGCGGCTGATCGCGGGCATCGAGAAGCCCACTTCCGGCCAGATCCTGCTGGACGGGGAGGACATTACGGAAAAGAGCATCACCGAGCGGGCAAAGCTCGGCATCGGCTATGCCTTTCAGCAGCCGGTGCGCTTCAAGGGCATCCGGGTGCTGACGCTGCTGCGCCTGGCCGCGGGGAAGAACCTGAGCGTCTCCGAGGCCTGCAACTACCTCTCTGAGGTGGGCCTCTGCGCACGCGACTATATCCAGCGCGAGGTGAACGCCTCCCTCTCCGGCGGCGAGCTCAAGCGCATCGAGATCGCCACGGTCCTGGCCCGCAAGGCCCGCTTCACGGTCTTTGACGAGCCGGAGGCCGGCATCGACCTCTGGAGCTTCCAGAACCTGATCCGCATCTTCGAGTCCATGCGGGAGAACATCAAGGACAGCTCCATGATCATCATCTCCCATCAGGAGCGCATCCTGCAAATCGCCGATGAGATCGCCGTCGTTTCCGACGGGCGCATCGACCGGCAGGGGAGCCGGGACGAGATCTATCCCACCCTGGTGGGCACCAGCGCGGCGCAGGCAGCCTGCAGCCGTTTGAAGTAAGGAGGGGCGCAGATATGGTACAGCTTGACGCGATTCAGAAGCGCCTCATCTCCGAGATCGCCGATCTGCACGGCGTTCCCGAGGGCGCGTACAATTTCCGGGCAAACGGCGGTCTTGCCGGGCGACAGACCACCGCCAACATCGACATCGTCTCCAAGGAAAACGGCAGCGGCATCGACATCCACATCAAGCCCGGCACCGTGAACGAGAGCGTGCACATTCCGGTCGTCCTCTCCCAGACCGGCCTCAAGGAGGTCGTGTACAACGATTTCTATGTGGGCGAAGGGGCAGACGTGGTCATCGTCGCCGGCTGCGGCATCGACAACTGCGGCGGCCAGGATTCCGAGCATGACGGCGTGCACCGCTTCTTCCTGGAGAAGAACGCGAAGGTCAAATACGTGGAGAAGCACTACGGCTCCGGTGACGGAACCGGCAAGCGCATCCTCAATCCGGTCACGGAAGTGCACATGGACGAGGGCAGCTACATGGAGATGGAAATGGTGCAGATCAAGGGCGTGGACTCCACGGAGCGCAGCACCATCGCCGAGCTGAAAAAGGACGCGAAACTGGTCGTGCGCGAGCGCCTGATGACCCACGGCGAGCAGCGCGCCCTGAGCGTCTACAAGGTGGAGCTCAACGGCGAAAACGCCAGTGCTGACGTGGTCTCACGATCCATCGCGCGGGACCGGTCATACCAGAAGCTGGACGCCTGCATCGTCGGCAACGCCCCCTGCAAGGGCCACACCGAGTGCGACTCCATTATTATGGACGAGGGCACGATCCTGGCCGTCCCCTCGCTGGAGGCGCATCATGTGGACGCTTCTCTGGTGCATGAGGCCGCCATTGGCAAGATCGCGGGCGAACAGCTCATCAAGCTCATGACCCTGGGCCTCACCGAGCAGCAGGCCGAGGAAGAGATCATCAACGGCTTCCTGGCATGATATAAAGATAAACTGAATCCCCGGACAATGGCCCGGGGATTCATGCTGTAGATAAACAGTTTTAAATCGTTTTTGCCGTAGCTTTGCCACGGCAAAAACACCCTGAGGCGGCAGCAAAGCGCCGCCCTCGCGCCGACCAACGAGGCCATAGCCGAGGCGATGGGGCGCGAGTGATTCAAATGGAAGCCCAACGTAGTGGCTTCCATTTGAGAGGGTGTCGACTCTGTCGACACCCTCAATCCCCGGACTGCGGTTCGGGGATTTCGCTTTGTTCACATTCTCTCTTGTGCGCGGCATAAAATGGTGGTATTCTTAGCAAAGTACTTTTTGCTTTCACGAAAAGAGGGATCCCTTTGAAAATTGTGGTTTTGGGCGGCGGCATCAGTACCGAGCGCCATGTGGCGCTGGTCTCCGCCACTTCCGTCTGCAAGGCCCTGCGCAGCCTGGGCCATCAGGCCATTTTTGTGGATATGTTCCTCGGCCTGGAGAACTTTGACGCGCCGCTGACGACGGCCTTTGACGCGCCGGACGGCTTCTGCGGCCAGGTCGCCATCGAGCACGAGGCGCCGGACCTGCAGGCGGTGATCGCCTCCCGGAAGGATCAGAGCCCCAGCCGCTTGGGGAAAAACGTGCTGGAGGTCTGCAGACTCGCAGACTGCGTGTTCCTGGGGCTGCACGGGGCCGACGGCGAGGACGGCAAGATCCAGGCCGCTCTCGATCTGCTGGGCGTGCCCTATACCGGATCCGGCCCCCTGGGAAGCGCCATGGCCATGGACAAGGCGGTGGCCAAGCGCATCGTCGCCTCTGCCGGCGTTCGCACTCCGGCCTGGCAGGAGATCAGCTATACCGAGGCGGATATCCCCGTCCTCGCGGAGACGCTCCCCGTTCCCTGCGCACTCAAGGCAGTGGGCGGCGGTTCCTCCATCGGCGTCGCCCTGCCCGATACCCGCGAGCAGCTCAGGCAGGCGCTGCATGACGTGCTGCCCTACGGCACCCGCTTCGTGGTGGAGCAGAAGATCGTCGGCCGGGAACTCACGGTTCCCATTTTTGACGGGCGCGCCCTCTGCCCCATCGAGATCGTCCCGCCCGAGGGCAAGGACTTTGACTATGTGTCCAAGTACCAGTCCGGCGACGAGGGGGCGAGAGAGCTCTGCCCCGCGCCGATCACTGAGGAGGAAAAACATCGTGTGAGCGAGGCGGCGCTGGCCGCCCACCGGGCACTTGGGCTCTCGGTCTATTCCCGCTCGGACTTTATCATGGATCAGGACGGCCTGGTCTGGTATCTGGAGACCAATACGCTCCCCGGCATGACGCCGAACAGCCTCATTCCCAAGGCCGCCGCGGTGGAGGGCATGAGCTACGCCGAACTCTGCGAGCAGATCGTGCTGCTGTCGCTCCGGGATCGCAAACGGAATTAACAATTTCTTGATTTTTTAGACCCGCAGTGTGGTAGAATTACAGACTAGAAATAACACTTTTCGTGGGTGGGAACATGAGATATCGCTTTGAACAATTCATGACGAATGCGCGTATGCGCATGGCGCGCTTCATGGCCGGCCGCAACGGCAACGACCAGCTGAATCTCTTCCTCCTGATCGTGGACGTGGTGCTGCTTCTGCTGGCGTCGATCTTTTCCCGCAGCCTGGGCGGCATCCTCTATCCGCTGGTGCTGATCCTGCTGGGCTACAGCTATTTCCGCATGCTCTCCAAGAACCTCTACCAGCGCCGGACGGAGAATGAGAAGTACCTGCGCTTGCGCGCTGCGGCAAGTTCCAGAATCCGTGTATTGAAGGAGCGCTGGGTACAGCGGCGGGACTACAAGTTCTTTACCTGCCCCTCCTGCAAGGCGGTCATGCGCGTGCCCCGCGGCCGGGGCAAGATCAGGATCGTCTGCCGCAAGTGCGGGAATTCCTTTGCGGGGAAATCCTGAATGTTCGGCTATCTTGTCGCCGATACGGAGCGGCTCACCGAGGAGGAGTATGCCCGCTACCGCGCCTGCTACTGCGGACTCTGCCGCGCAATCCGGGAGCGCCACGGGCAGGCAGCCGGCCTTGCCCTGAGCTATGACATGACCTTCCTTGTGCTGCTGCTCTCCTCGCTCTATGAGCCGGAGGAGCGGGCCGGGGAGGGCAAATGCATGCCCCATCCCATTGAGCCCCGTGCCTGGTGGCGGAACGAGAGCACACAGTATGCCGCCGATCTGAACACGGCCCTGGCTTACCTCAAGTGCCTGGACGACTGGGAGGATGACGGGAATCTGGGCGCTCTGGCGGAGGCAAAACTGCTGGAGGAGAGCTTTCGCCGCACGGAAGAGGCATGGCCCCGGCAGTGTGAGGCGATGCGCCGTGCGCTCGACGCGCTGCACGAGCTCGAAAAGAATAAAATCGAAGACGCTGACGCCGCGGCGGACAGCTTCGGTACCCTGATGGCGGAGGCGCTGGTCTGGCGGGAGGACCGCTGGGCCGCGGATCTGCGCGCTGTGGGTCGCAGCCTGGGGCGTTTTCTCTATGTGATGGACGCCTGCATGGATTTGGATGAGGATACGCGGCGAAACCGCTACAATCCCTTCCGCCGCTGGTACGGTCTTGCGGACAACGAGCAGCGCTTCCGGGACATCCTGGAGATGATCCTGAGCGAGTGCCTGGCCTCTTTTGACCGCTTGCCCCTGGTGCAGGACGTGCCGCTTCTGAAAAACATTCTCTGTGCCGGTCTCTGGCAGCAATTCAATCAAAAATACAGCAGGAAAAGGGGAAGCGCTGATGGTGCAGGACCCGTATAAAGTTCTGGGTGTAGCGCCGGACGCCTCCGATGAGGAGATCAAAAAGGCCTACCGGGATCTGACAAAAAAATACCACCCGGATCTGAACCCGGGTGATGCGAAAGCGGCGGAGAAGATGAACGACATCAACGCCGCCTATGACGCGATCAAAAACGGAACCGCCCAGCAGGGCTACGGCCCCGGCGGCGCGGCCTATCAGCAGTACAGCCAGGATGCCGGCTACGGCTGGGGCGGCGGTGGATACACCGGCTGGGACAACTGGTATACCGGCGCCCAGCAGCAGTATCAGCAGCAATATAGGCCCCAGGAGCGCAGTGAGTATACCGCCGCGCGCAACTTCATCCGCAACGGTATGTACCGGGAGGCGCTCAACGCCCTCTCCGGCGTCCCTTCCACCGAGCGGGACGGCCGCTGGTATTATCTGTGCGCCGTGGCCAACATGTACCTGGGCAACAAGATCGCGGCGCTGGAGCAGGCCAAGCGCGCTGCTTCCATCGACCCGGGCAACGAGGAGTATCAGCGCTTGGTGCAGATGCTGCAGCAGGGCGAGGACTTCTACCGCAGTTACCAGCAGGATTACCAGAGCAATTTCGGCTTCGGCCGCCTGTGCATGACGATGTGCCTGGCCAACATGTGCCTCGGCCCCATGTGCGGCTACCGATTCATCTGCTGTTAGTATTCAAACAGTAGGGGAGGGGCTTGCCCCTCCCGTGGACTCAATGAAAGGTCTGCGGGAGGGGCAAGCCCCTCCCCAACACGTCTATTCACTGAAAGCAACTAGTATGGTCTTCTCCGTAAATGCGGTCAGCGCGGCGAAGTCCACGTAAGGCTTGTAGACTGCCTCCAGCGCGTCGTGCAGTTCCTTCGCCTGCCGAAGCTTTTCGTAGGCCTCGGCGTACAGCGCCCGGTATGCGGCCGTGAGCCGCCGCACTTCCTCCCGGTCCTTTTCTGTCATGGGGAGCCGCACGAATTCGCCAAGGTTTACATAATCGGAGTCTACGCCGAAATGCCGGGGCTCCACCACATGGGGCGCGGTGCCGTCCACCCAGGCCTGATGCAGCGCCGGGATATAGACCCCGTCCAGCGAGTCCGGGTCGCCGGAGCAGAGAACATACTGCACGTCATAGCCTCTGGCCTCCGCCGCCTCGCCGACCCGCCGCATGAAGCCGGATTTGCCGGTGCCGGGTCCTCCTTTGAGAATGTGCAGAAAAGCGCACTCCTCCGGCGGAAAGCCCGCGTACAGCGAGACAAAGCCTTTGCCGCAGTTTGCGCCGAGAAAGTAAGTCTGATTCATGGAAAGCCTCCCGATTTGACATGGATTTGTTTCTCCCTTATACTATTCCCGGAAAGGCGTGAATATGATGTACGACTACATTCTTTTCGATTTTGACGGCACGGTTTATGACACCGTGGAGGGCATCACCAAATGCGTGCGCTATGCGCTCAACAAGCACGGCTGGGACGCGGAGCTTAATGACCTGCGCTGCTTTGCCGGGCCGCCGCTGGACGAGATGTTCATGGAAAAATACGGCGTGACGCGGGAGATGGGACTGCAGATGACCGAGGAATTCCGCGAGCGCTACAAGCCGGTCGGCGTCTTCGAATCCCACCCCTTTGCGGGCGTGCGGGAACTGCTCGTCGCCCTGCGCGCGGCGGGAAAGAAGACTGCCGTCGCCACCTCCAAGCCCCAGCACCTGGCGGAGCAGCTGTTGGAGCGCTCGGACATGCGGGAACTCTTTGACGCGGTCTGCGGCTCTGAGCCCACGGGCGGCGGCAACGCCAAGTGGCAGGTCACCGAGCGGGCGCTTGAAGCGCTGGGAGCTGACAGGGCGCGCAGCGTTCTGATCGGCGACACCAGGTACGATGTGGCCGGGGCCGCACGCGTGGGCATCCCCTGCATCGGCGTGCGCTACGGTTATGCCGCCCCGGGAGAGATGGAGGCCGCAGGCGCCATCGCCATGGCGGCAGACACGGAGGAACTGCTCTCGCTCCTTCTTCAGGAATAAAAACTGTCATCGTGAGTGCAGCGAAAGATCTCTGCTTTGAGATCCTTCGCTGCGCTCACGATGACAAGAATATCATATTTCGATCACAATGTTCTGCAGTCCCTGGCGCTGGGCGTAGAGCAGAGTGCTCTGGGTCCCGCCGGGATAGCCGTTGTAGCAGGCCAGCAGCAGGGAGGAATGCTCCACCATGTAGCGGTTGCGCTTGAGCATACAGTCCGGTGTGTAATGGATCTGCAGCACCGTGACCCTGTCACAGCGGTCCAGCAGGCCGTTGTAGCGCTGCCGCTGGGCGAGATTCCAGCGGTCGGGCTGGCTGCCGCAGGGGATCACCGCCTCCAGCTCAACATCCGGGTGGCTGTCCCGCAGGGCCAGCACTGCCTCGGCAAAATACATGTCGCAGCCCAAAGCCATCCCGCACAGAAAACGCCGGAAGCCTGCCTCATAGATGCCCTCCAGTCGGGCGGCCAGCTCCAGCTTCAACTCCAGACAGCGGGGATCCTGCTCCCGTGTACCCCAGGGCAGGGACTGGGGCCGATGCCCGGTGAAGCAGCAGGTGATTGCCTGTTCGTCCATACGTGCTCCTCAAATCGTTTCTTTCGTTTAAGTCAGTATAACCTTCCGCAGAGGTCTTGTCAAAGTCATTCTGCGGTGCTATAATGACAGCGTCTTCAGGGCAGGGTGAAATTCCCGACCGGCGGTAAAGTCCGCGACCTGCGAAAGCAGCTGACCCGGTGCGATTCCGGGACCGACAGTGTAACGAAGATACAAAAAAGATTGTGAGCGCCTTTACGGTCAAATCTGTTCCATACTTCATGGAAATGCTCGAAAATACACAAAGTATTCTCTGCGCTTTCCATTTCGTCTGGCTCAGATTTGCCTCGCGAATTCCTCTCACATCTTCCTTGCATCTTCGTCAAGTCTGGATGGAAGAAGACGGGGAAACTGTATCTTTTCTCCTGTCCTTCCTTATTGCGCCCGAAGCTGATGCTTCGGGTATATTTTTTTAAGGAGGAATCAATATGGAAAACCTGAAGTTCATTCTCACGTGTCTCGCGATCTTCGCCGTGCTCGTGCTCATCGCTGTGGTCTTTGAGCGCCTGCTCGTGAAGGACCGCAAGCGCCTGTCGGACACCCACTACATTACCTATACCGCCATCTTTGCCTGCATGGCGGGCGTGCTGATGCTGGTGGAGATCCCGCTCTTTTTCGCGCCGGGATTTTATAAGATGGATCTGAGTGAGCTGCCGATCATGATCTGCACCTTCTATCTCGGGCCAGTGGCCGGCGTAGTGGCGGAGCTGATCAAGGTCTGCATCAAACTCCTGCTGAAAGGCACTTCCACCGCTTTCGTGGGCGATTTTGCAAACTTCGCCGTGGGCTGCTCCTTCGTCCTGCCCGCGAGCATCGTCTATCACGCGAAGCCCAGCCGCAGTTCCGCCCTCTGGGGCATGGTGGTCGGCACCCTGGTCATGACCGTCTTCGGCAGCGCCTTCAATGCCATCTACCTGCTGCCCAAGTTCGCGGTTCTCTTCGGCATGCCGATGGAAGTCATCGTGGGCATGGGCACCAAGGTCAATTCCGCCATCACCAGCGTCCCCACGCTGGTCCTCTTCGCGGTGGTTCCTTTCAACCTTCTCAAGGGCTTTGTGGTCTCTCTGCTGACCTTCCTGCTGTATAAGCGCATTTCGCCGATCCTCCACAAGGGGGATGAGCGCCGCCGGGAGAAGAACGCAGAAAAGGCCGCAGCCTGAGCGCGCTGAGCGCGAGATTGAAGATCTCCGAAAACCAGAGGATGCCGAGATAGGCGGCAAGGCCGTATCGGGGCAGAAGCAGCCAGAGCAACAGGAGACCGACGACGGATTCCGCAATGTTGATTCCCATGCTCCAGACCTGCTGCCCCAGGCCTTTGAGACAGCCGTCCACAGCCATATCAAGATACATCACCGGCACCAGCGGGGCGAGAGAACGCAGATAGCGCACAGCCTCCCGATTGTGATAGATCGTGCCGCAGAGCAGATCGGCGCATAAAAACAGAACAGCTGACACCGCCAGGGAGTAGCGCAGGCTCATGTGCAGAAGCTTCCCGGCGGTGTTTTTTACCCCTGCCGTGTCGCCCTGCACCTGGGCGGCGGTGAGTTCCGGGACGATCACTTCCGCGGCCGAGGCCAACAGACAGGAGGGGAAGAACAGCAGCGGCATGGCCATGCCCTGCACGATCCCGTAGCCTGCCAGCGCCCGATCCGCGGCAAGGCCAAAGGCCCGCAGCCCGCGGGGTACCCAGAGCTGCTGCAGTGTAGTGAGGGCGCTGCGGGTATAGGCGGAGAAGGCCAGCGGCACCGCGATGCGCAGCATGCGCCCTGCGAGGGCTTCTCCGCTGTCCACGGCATGGTAATGCGTGAGTCGGTCCTGCAGATAAAAGCCCGCCATCAGCAGCAGGGAAAGAAAATCCGCCGCTGTGCGGCCAAGCGCGACCGCGCAGCAGCTCTGCTCCAGATCGCCTGAGGCTGTATGGCGGAGAAAGAGCATCACGAGCACGATCCCGGCAAGCTGTTCGACCAGATGCACCAGCGCCGCCTTCCAGACCCGGCCGCAGGCGGTGAAGTAGCCGGAGAGGGAGGCAGAGAGCGAAATACAGGGCATAGCGAGCGACGCGATGCAAAGCGAGCGTACCGTGCGGGCGTCCCCGATCCAGAGAAAGCCCAGCGGCTCCGCCAGAATCCGCAGCAGCGCCCCGGCAAGCAGGCCGAAAATGCCACCATAGCAGAGGCATCGGCCCATGGCCGCGCGGATGCTGCCGGTGCTGCCGCGCCCCAGTTCCTCGGCGACAAGCCTGGTGGAGGCAAAGCGGATGCCGGAGATGGCAAAGGTCGCCCAGAGATTCACAAGCGAGAGCGTGAGCTGCCAGAGCCCCAGCCCGGCGGCACCGAGATTTTGGGCCAGCCAGCTTTGAAAGACCATGCCCACCGCCTGCATGATGATCGACACGCCGGTGAGCAGCAGCGTGTTGCGGACAAGTGTTTTGGATGACATGCTTCATCCTATGCGGGGGAAGACAAGCACAGAACCTCGTCTGTTGTCAGACAGTTTATCCTTGAAAGAGAAAGCTGACGGGATCCATTGCAGTGCAGATGATGAGGAACCGGCAAGGCATGGCCGCTTTCGTATAGATCGCGTCGACCGGCTCCTCCGCCAGATTGCCGATCCGTTATTCATCCAGCGCATAAAAGTCGCAGGGGTACACACTGCCGTCGGCTTCCACCACGATTTGCGGCATACACTGCCCGGTGAGACCGCAGGCGTTGCGGCTGCCGTCAACAAGGAGATTGACCAGATCGTCAAAGAGTTTGACGCTGCGGTATCGGCCCTTCTCAAAGGCGGCGCTCCAGAGTCGGAAGAGCTGCGTATAAAAGGACGCGAAGCGCTCCGGGCTCAGGGAAAAGCGGGTCGCGCCGCCACTGAGTTCACCCAGACAGGGAATGAACTGCACATAGCGGATGTTTTCCCGGCAAAGCCAACTCCACACCTGCTGCGGATGGCGGGCCAGCGCGTTTGTCAGCACGGTGAGGATGTTATAGTCCTCGCCGCGCTTTTCCAACAGCGCCCTGGCTGCCATGACGCGCGCATACGTTCCTTTTCCGGAGGCGTCCAGGCGATTCAGGTCATGGATAGCCTGCATGGCGTCCAGCGAAAGGCCGATGAGGAAGCGATGCTCCCGGAAGAATCGGCACCAGTCCTCGTTCAGCAGCGTGCCGTTGGTCTGTAGGGCGTAGCTTACCCTCACCGCTCCCCGGTCGCGCTCGACCTCCGAAACAAAGAAGCGGAAGAAGTCGAGCCCGGCCATGGTTGGCTCGCCGCCCTGGAAAGCAAGATGTGCCGCGTCGCCGGAATCAAGACTGGAAAAGATGTTTTCTATGATCTTTGCTGCCGTATCCCGCTCCATCACGCCGAAGGAGCGGATCTCGCGGCTGTCGCTGACCTCTGCGTAAAAGCAGTAGCGGCAGCGGAGATTACAGAGCGAGGAGGCGGGCTTGAATCACAGAAATGCGCTTCATCGCCTCGCCTCCTCGTTTTCAGAATAAGTGCTTGCCAAAATGATACACGCAGATCCCCATGACCGCCTCGCCGAAGGCCGCACGGGCCAAACCGCCCATGAAGGGCTCGTTCATGGGCTCAAAGCCGATCACGTTCTCGCAGGGATCGAAGTACCCGGCCAGCATCTCCCACATGGCCTCATAGTGGTCGAGCAGCCTTACGCCGTCCGCCGCCGGGGCGTTGCGCCAGAAATTGTCCGCCGCGCGGATGACGGCCTCACTCTGCAGATAGGCATCGTACCACATGGTGCAGTTTTCCGGGTGGGGGAGTCTCTCGTCCAATGTTGCCCAGAACGGTGCGCCGTCCTCCCATTTGCGGGAGAAGAGATCCTGGTGCATGTCCAGCATGACGTACAGGCCGTTCTCCTGGGCCAGCGCGATCACGTCCCTGACGCGCTGCAGATAGTCCTGGTCATAGACACCGGGCTGCGGCTCCACGCCGTCCCGGAAGATACCGAGACGGATCAGGTTGAAGCCCTGCTCCCGAGCCGGAACACCCGCTCCGGCTCGGGAAACAGATAACCCTGCCCGGGGTCCTTGCACACGAAGTTTACGCCGTTGAAAAGGATCTGATCGCTGTTTTCATTGACGAAACGATCTCCCGAAATCTTGATTTTCATGGACTTCTCCTTTCATTCCTCCGCCGCGTTCATGGCGCCGATGATGGCCTCAAAGAGCGGCTGGATCTGCGGCGCATAGGCCAAAAGCGCAGTGATGGGCTGGTCGATCACGTATTCCAGCATGCGGTTTTCCGCCAACTCAGGTGCGTACTGCTGAAGCATAGGCTTTCCGATAGGGTGCTCCATCAGAACGCGCAGGGGCATCTCCAGGCTGTATTTGGCTAGGTGAAGATCGGTCTCAGTGGCACATTCCCAGGTGTAGACCCCGCTGCCCAGCTCGATGGTCTCGTCCTTCTCGGGCAGGGTCACAAGGGCTGTGGTGTTGGCCGGGACCTCGACCTCCACGCGGATAAGCTTGTTTTGGCAGCTCCACTCCACCCGGATCGGGCCGTAGACGCTGTCATAGCGGAGCTTGACCCACTCAATGCCCCGGATGAACTGCGGTTTGACGGAAAACTTCTTATATCCCGGCTCCAGCAGCTCCA
>Ga0310697_10001753_pt1 | contig 24375 bp, 18 predicted proteins | sample 172DNAGHGlowgp2_FD_203883 | JGI IMG/M metagenome (GOLD analysis project Ga0310697, IMG submission 203883) | Sheep rumen microbial communities from Palmerston North, Manawatu-Wanganui, New Zealand - 1728 DNA GHGlow gp2 (v2) (version 2) | ecosystem: Host-associated > Mammals > Digestive system >...
AACAAGCACACGCCGGAAGAGACGCAGATCACGGCGGTGAAGCACTGGGACGACGAGGACGACCAGGACGGGAAGCGCGACGGCGTGACGGCGACGTTCACGCTGTACAAGAAGGTGGGCGAGACGGTCACGCAGGTGACGGTGGCGACCCCGGCGGAGAATCCCGTGACGGTAGAGAAGACCCAGGATTGGAGCTACACGTGGACGAACCTGCCGGTGTACGAAGACGGCGTGGCGATCGAATACCAGGTGGAGGAGACGCTGACGACGGCGAACGGCTACACCTGCGACAAGACCGGGAAGCAACCGGTAGCAAACGGCGGGAGCGTGACGTTCACGAACAGCTACACGCCTGAGACGATCGAGAAAGAGATCGTCAAGGTGTGGGACGACAACAACGACCAGGACGGCATCCGTCCCGAGAGCGTGGAAGTGGTGCTGACGGGCAGTGACGGCAGCGAGCGCAAGGTTACGCTGGACGGCACGGCCGACATAGCGCCGACGGGCACGGATCCTGCCGGGTACGAGAGTGAAGCCTGGAAGGCGAAGTACATCAACCTGCCGAAGTACAATGGCGGTGCAGAGATCACGTACACGTACTCTGAGACGGAGACGGCGGTGATCACGGGCACGGACGGCGAAGGCACGTACGCGTACAGCTGGGCTGACAACACGGTGACAAACAAGCACACGCCCCTGAAGACGAAGGTCAAGGTGACGAAGGTGTGGGACGACAACGACGACCAGGACGGCGTACGCGACGACTATACGTTTACGGTGCAGCTGTACAAGACCGTGAACGGAACGAAGACGGCAGTGGGCGAATCCGTTGAGGTAGGCATCATGGACGGCTGGTACAAGGAGTGGACCGATCTGCCGGTATATGAAGACGGGAGCAAGATCACGTACTCCGTGGAGGAAACCATTCCTGACGGCGCTCCGTATGAGAAAGAAGGCGACGAGGTGACGCTGGAGGCGAAGAAAGACGACAGCGGCACGATAGAGATCACCAACACGCACACGCCGGAAGTGACGACGATCACGGTGAAGAAGGTATGGAAGGACAAAAAGGACGCTGCAAAGAAGCGGAAAGAAGTTAAAGCGTTGTTCTACCTGCAGCAGACGGTCAACGGAGTATCCACCGAAGTGTATTACGTCGAAGTCGGAAAGAACGATGAATGGACGTATACGTGGTCGAATCTGCCCGTGTATGAGCATGGAGAGCAGATCATCTACAGCGTCAGGGAAGTGCTGGAAGTGTCGAACGGATACAGCGGCGATACCCTCAGCTGGCATGTGGTGCCCAATGACGGCATCATAACGATCACGAACACCCTCCGAGATGAGACGCCGCCGACGGGAGATCATACCAAGATCCTGCTGTGGACCAGCGTGCTGATGATGTCGACGATCGGATGCGGCGGTGCGCTGTGGATCGCCATGAGAAAGAAGAAGGAAGCAGAACAATAAGGACTGAACGGCGAATGCGGTGCTGAGAACCGGCACCGCATTCGTTCCATCTGACTATGGAAAAAGGAACAAAACCAAGAAAAACTGTCATATTTCTGACAATCGCAGCGATATTTGCGGTAGTGTCGATCGTTTCCGCGATCATGCTGTATGGAGAGCTGCGGCAGTCGAAGAAGGAAGCGGATACGTTCGCGGAACTGGCAGCCATGCGGCTTCCCACGAAGGAGGGTGAAACCGCTGCGCCGACCGGTGTCCCGAAGGTACCGGCGTCCACGCCTGTACAGGCGATCCGGACACCTGATCCGAATGCGCCGGAACCGGACGACACTGTCCCAGCACAGGAAGAGCCTGAAGAGGAGCCGACGGCCGAGCCGGAGCCCGAGCCGACCCCGCTGGCCCGGTATCTGCCGCTGTACGAGCGTAACCACGACTATTTTGGCTGGCTGACCATCCCTGAAACGAACGTGGACTATCCGGTGATGCACAGCCCGGATCGGCCGCTGCAGTATCTGGAGCACGACTTCGATGGCAAGTTTGCATACGCGGGAGTGCCGTTTATGGACGGCGAATGCGATCCGGACGGCAACGTCTACCTGATATATGGCCACCGGATGCGGAACGGGTCCATATTCGGGGGACTGGTGGCCTATATGGACAAACGATTCTGGGAGAAGCAGCCGATCATCCACTTCGATACCTTGTACGAGGAACGGACCTATATGGTGATCGTGGCGATGCATGCGCGTGTCCTGGAAAGCGGCGAACAGAACGGGTTTAGGTATTACAATTACACGTCGCTGGACACGGAAGAAGACTTTGACGAGTACATGCGCCAGGCGCATAAACTGGCCATGTACGATACGGGGCTGACGGCTTCGTATGGCGACGAACTGCTGGTGCTGTCCACCTGCGACAACTTTACCCAGGACGGCCGCTTCGTGATCATTGCCAAAAGGATAATGGACTGAGAGCATTGTGCGCTTCAATCGAATACGGGAACAACAAAAAACCTGACGCCATTTGACGTCAGGTTTACTGATTATTTATTCAAGGAGTTCGTTTCACTCCCCCAGCAGCGTCAGCTGCTCGGCGAAGGACATGTCCAGCATGCGCTTGCTGATGCGCTGGTCGAAGAGGGTGCTCATGGGGGCCTTGTCGTGGATGATCTTCACGGCCTGGGCGAACATGGGCGCGGCGGAGATGATCTTGATCTTGGGATGCTTGCGGGCTTCGGGACATTCCACCGTGTCCGTGGTGACGATGAACTCGTAGGGGCTTTCGTCGAAGCGGTTCAGAGCCTTTTCATTCATGCAGTTGTGGGACAGCGCACCGAAGATGCGCTTGGCGCCTTTCTCCTTCAGGCCCCGGGCGATGTCGATCATGGTGCCGCCGGAGATGGAGAAGTCGTCCACCACCAGACAGTTCTTGCCCTCCACGTCGCCGATGACCTCCAGGACCTTGGCGTTCTCCGTGTGGTCGGTGCGGGTCTTGTCGCCGATGGCCACGGGGCAGCCGATCTGCTTGGCAAAGTCACGGGACCGCTTGGCGGAGCCGGCGTCGGGGGAGACCACCACCAGATTTTCGTCCACGATGCCCGTCCGCTTCACGTACTCGGTGAGCAGGGGCTCGGCCCGCAGATGGTCCACCGGCTTCTTGAAGAAGCCCTGAATCTGGGCGGCGTGCAGGTCCATGAAGATGACCCTGTCCACGCCTGCGGCCTCGATGCAGTCCGCGCAGACCCGGGCCCGGATGGACACCCGGGGCTCGTCCATCTTGTCGCCCTTGGCGTAGGAGAAGTAGGGGATGATCGCGGTGACGGAGTTGGCGGAGGAGCGCTTGAAGGCGTCGATCCAGAACAGCAACTCGGTGAATTCGTCGTTGGGATGGCGGGCAATGGGCTGGACCAGGAACACGTCCTTGTCCCGGATGGATTCGTTGATGCGCACGAACAGGTTGCCCTCGGAGAACATGATTGTTTCGGAGTCGCCCATCTGGGCCCCCAAGTAAGCGCACATGCGCTTGGCAAAGGGACGACCGGCCTGGCCGGCATAGATTCGGATAATGCCTGATCCGCTGAACATAGATCCCTCCCTGAAAATATGAAATTACATTGAAACACGTACAGTATACCACAGCATCGGCAGGGTGGCAACCGTAAATCTGCATCTTTTCCTGCATTTTCCAAAAGATTCGACAGCGCCGAAAACCGCTGGCAGGCTGTTGACCTGCCCAGCAGAAAAGGGTAAAATATTCCTATATGGACAAACGGGAACAACAACCGAAAAAACGCCGGCGGCCGCTGCCCCTTCGGGGTACCCGCCTGGGGCCCGTGCTGCAGGCGCTGCTGGCCGTGGCGCTGCTGGGCGGCGGCCTCTATACCTTTGCACGCTTCGGCTGGCCCGTGCTGAGGGACGTTCCGGACCGTCCGGCGGACCTGAGCTGCCTTGGGTTCGGCACGCCCGCGCCCAGCCCGTCCCCTGCGCCTACGCCCGAGCCCAGCCCCACGCCCGTGCCCGGCACCGAGCGCACCATCTACGGGGTGGACCTCGGCCGGGTCCAGCACGAGATCCTGATTCCCGAATATCAGTACGCCGGGGACTTCACCGTATACGGGGACACCATCCTTTTCGTGGTGGGTAACTACACCCCCGACGGCACCGCCGCCTTCACCCGCGCCATCCTCTACGACACGAAAACCCGGCACGCCGTCTATCAGCGGCTGGATCTTGCCTATAAATCCATTCGCCATCCCCAAATGAACGAGCGATGGATCGTGTATCTGGACGCCCTCGGCTCCGGCGGCGGTCAGATCCGCGCCTACGACCGGGAAAGCGGGGAGAACCGCATTTTGAAGACCGTCCACATGGGTCTGCCCGTCCTGGCCCTGTGGGAGGACACCGTCTTCTGGATCGAGCGCACGGGCACCAGCCGGGACAAGCTGTTCGGCTGCGATCTTAAGACCGGCGAAGCGGTGACGCTGGAGATCTTCGAAAACACGGACGCGGGGGTCTCCGCCGTCTCGGCGGGCGGTGGAAAGCTGGTTTACGTCACCGGCCCCGGCACGCTGAAGACGCTGGACCTCTCCACCGGCGAGAGCCGGGTAGACCACTTCGGCAGCACCGTCCACGACCCCAAGACCGACGGGCGGATCACCGCCTTCCTCACCGGCTTCCACGGGGAGGACAGCGCCCTCGTCTATGTGGACGAGAAAGGGGAGCTGATCACGGCGGCTCACGGGGCGGCGGACTTCGCCCTGGCCGACGGCGCCTTGGTCTACGGAACGCTGGACAAAACCTACGTCTGCTTCCTGGACGATGGGGCCACCTTCTGCCTGACCCGGCCCAGCGAAAGCGCCATGTTCCTGGGGGGCGGCGGAGATTTCGCCGTGTGGATGGACGTGACCTGGCGGGATCGGGACATCATCGAGTATATGCATCTGAACGATTTTTCGGCGGACCTGGCCGAAACGGAGGAGCCATGAAGCAAAAGAGCGTTTTCGTCTGCGGGGAATGCGGCTACGAGACCCCTCGCTGGCTGGGCCGCTGCCCCCAGTGCGGCAGCTGGAACACCATCGTGGAGGAGGAGCGGGTGAGCCTGAAGGCGCCTGCCGCCCCCTCCAAAGCCGTGCCCCTCAAGGAGGTGGCCGCCCAGGCGGGGCAGCGGACTTCCACGGGCATCGGCGAGCTGGATCGGGTGCTGGGCGGCGGGCTCACTTCGGGCATGACCGTGCTCATCGGCGGCAGCCCCGGCATCGGCAAGTCCACGCTCCTGTTGCAGTGCGCCGACCATCTTTCCCATGTGGGTCCGGTGCTCTACGCCTCCGGGGAGGAGAGCCGGCACCAGATCCGCCTGCGGGCGGATCGGCTGGGCCTCGGCGGGGAGGTGCTGCTGCTGTGCGAAAACTCCGTAGAATCCATCCTGGCCGAGGCGGAGGGGCGGAAGGTATCGTTCCTGATCGTGGACTCCATCCAGACCATGTTCACCGAGGACGCGCCCTCGTCCCCCGGCAGCGTCACCCAGATACGGGGTTCCGCGGCCAAGTTCACCCGCTTCGCCAAGGAAACGGGCACGCCGGTGTTCCTGGTGGGCCACGTGACCAAGGAGGGGGCTCTGGCCGGGCCCAAGGTGCTGGAGCACATCGTGGATACGGTGCTCTACTTCGAGGGCGACCGGCAGGAAGGCCTGCGGCTCCTGCGCTCCGAAAAGAACCGGTTCGGCTCCACCAACGAGCTGGGCGTTTTTGAAATGACGGACAAGGGCATGGCGCCCGTGCCGGACCCCAGCGGCCTGTTCCTGTCCGCCGCCCGGACGGCCCCGGGCTGCGCGGTGAGCTGCGTGCTGGAGGGGTCGAGGCCCCTGCTGGCCGAGGTCCAGGCCCTGCTGTGCCCGTCGGTGTACGGCGCGCCCCGGCGGACTGCCGTGGGCATGGACGTGCCCAGGTTCAACATGCTCCTGGCGGTGCTGGAGCGCCGGGCGGGCCTCCGGCTGTCGGATAAGGACGCCTATCTTTCCGTGGCGGGGAGCCTGCGGCTCCAGGATCGGGGAGCGGATCTGGGGGCGGTCCTCTGCATCGCTTCCGCCTGCTACGACAAGCCCGTGCCGCCCCATACGGCGGCCATCGGCGAGGTGGGCCTCACCGGCGACGTGCGGACGGTGGGCCAGATGAACGCCCGCCTGAAGGAGTGCCTGCGCCTGGGGTACACCAACGTGCTCGTGCCGGAGGGGGTCAGAACGGACCTGCCCGGATTGAAACTCACGCCCATTCGGAACGTGCTGGAGGCAGCTTCATTGATCGCCTATCCGGCGGAGTGAGTACCCGGTAAACGACAAGAAAGGACCGCTGCTTTGCGGCAGCGGTCCTGCTTTATTTGGTCGGGATCGGCTCAGCCCAGCACTTCCCGGCGGGCGGGGCAGGTGCGGGCGACGATCTTGCCTTTGCGGACGGAGAGGATCACAGGGGCGTTGTTGGTCAGGGCTTCATAGTAATCGCCGGCGTCCATGACCACGAAGCTGGCGGGGTTGCCCGCCTTCAAGCCATAGCTGTCGCCCAGGTGCAGGACCCGAGCGGCGTTGGCCGTCACGAAGCGATAGCTGTTCAGAATGTCCTCCCGGCCCATCATCTGGGTCACGTGCAGGCCCAGATACACCGTGTCCCGCATGGTGCCGCAGCCCATGGGATACCAGGGGTCGAAAAGATCGTCGTTGCCGAAGGCCACGTTGATACCGGCGGCGGTCAGCTCCTTGACCCGGGTCACGCCCCGGCGCTTGGGGTAGGTGTCCACGCGGCCCTCCAGATGGGTGTTCACCAGCGGGTTGGCCACGAAGTTGATCTCGCTCATCTTCAAAAGCCGCATGAGCTTGAGCACGTAAGCGTTGTTGTAGGAATGCATGGCGCAGGTGTGAGAGGCGGTGACCCTGTCCTTGAGACCCAGCTCCAGGGCCCGGGTGGCCAGGGTTTCCAATCCGCGGGACTGGTCGTCGTCGGTCTCGTCACAATGCACGTCCATCAGCAGGCCGTGCCGGGCCGCCAGTTCACAGGCGTAGTTCAGAGATTCTACGGCGTATTCCCGTGTGAATTCGAAGTGGGGGATGGCGCCCACGGCGTCCGCGCCCAGCTTCACCGCTTCCTCCATGAGCCCTTTTCCGTTGGGGAAGCTCAAAATCCCTTCCTGGGGGAAGGCCACCACCTGGATGTCGGCCAAGCCGCGCAGCTCCTCCCGTACCTCCAGGATGGCTTTGAGTGCCACCAGACTGGGGTCGGTGACGTCCACGTGGGTGCGAATGAACTGGACGCCGTTGGCGGCATAGAGCCGCACCGCCCGGCGGACCCGTTCCTTCACGTCCGCGGCGCTGAGCTTTTCCTTCCGTTTGGCCCAGCATTCGATGCCTTCGAACAGGGTTCCCGACATATTCCACACCGGGTCTCCCGCCGTCAGGGTGGTGTCCAGATGGACGTGAGGTTCCACGAAGGGAGGCAGAACCAGCTTTCCGCCCAGGTCCTCGACCGCCTCTGCGGGCAGGGGAGAGAGCTTGTCCTCGATGGCGGTGATGAGGCCGTTCTCCACCCGGATATCCTGGGTCTTCAGAGCGTTTTCGATGCGCGCGTTGGTGTACAGCATGGTCGTTCTCCTTTTATGCAGTCGGTGTTTTTACTTCTTCAGGACCTTGGTGTAGACGAGATAGCAAACGCAGGCCACCGCCATGGCGTTCACGGAGGCGATGCCCCATTTTACGAAGTTGCCCACCAGTGCGCCGGCGACCACGCCCAGAACGGCGCCCCAGTTGACGGACACCTTCTGCTGGTCCTCACCCCGATACTTCTCCCGGTTCAGGAAGTAGTCCAAGATGATGATGGCGCCGATGGGGGGCAGGGTGGCGTTGAGGAAGTTGAGCCAGCCGATGAAGTTGTTGTAGAGCCAAATGGCGGCCACGGTGCCGATGATGCCGCTGACGATGACCATGGGGCGCTTGCGCACGCCGGTGATGTTAGCCAGGCCCAATCCGCCGGTGTAGAGGGCGTTGTCGTTGGTGGTCCAGATGTTGGCGCCCAAGACGATGAGGGCGGGGACGGTAAGACCCTGGGCGATCATGACGTAGAAGATGTCGTCCATCTCGGTGAAGGCGCCGCCCACCGCGCCGAAGGCGAACATGAGGGTGTTGCCGATGAAGAAGGCGATGACGGTGGTGATGACGGCGATCTTATTGGTCCGGGAGAACCGGGTGAAGTTGGGCGTGGCGGTGCCGCCGGACACGAAGGAGCCGATGACCAGACCGACGCCGGAGAACAGGGTCAGGGAGCCGGCGTTCTGGGCGAAGATGGCGTTGAGACCGCCGCCCTGCCGGGTGGCAGCGATCATGGAGTAGATGCCCAGGATCGCGATCAGCGGCACGGAGATGTAGCTGATGATCTCCATGCCCTTGATGCCGAAGTAGGCGGAGGCGGTCATGCACACGCCGCCCATGATGACCAGCAGGATGGGGTTCACGTGGAGCACCTCGGCGGCCGGGATGGCGAACATGGCCACGCCCACGCCGAACCAGCCGATCTGGGTGAGAGAGATCATGGCGGAGGGCAGGTAGGAGCCGAAGCGGCCGAAGGAGCGGCGGGCCAGCAAATCGAAGGACAGGCCCGACTCGCTGCCGATGTAGCCCAAGGCGCCGGTATAGGCCGCCAGGATGAGACCGCCGATGAGCACGGCCCATACGAAGCCGCCCAGATCCAGGCCGTTGCCCAGCTTGGCGCCTACGGACATGCTGGCGGAGAAGAAGGTGAAGCCCAGCATGATGAAGAACATGGGCAGAAAGCCCTTGCGCGCCTTGCCGGGTACGGGTTCAAAGGAGTAGTCGACGTCTTTGTGTTGGTTCTTGGGTTCGTTTGACATGGATGTTGTCCTCCAAATTCTGCCCTGTCGGGGGCTTATTTTGGCCAGACATGGGGACATCCGCCTCACGAAAAAGCGGCTCCCCCATCCAAGGAGAGCCGCAAAAAAGATTCGTTTTTCGCTATGATACCGCAGTATCGCCGTCCTTGGAGGCCTCACTGGACCTGCCTTAAAGCACTGGATGTATTATAGGGACACATCGTCCGTCTGTCAACAGCAAATATGACTTTCGGCAGTTTTTTTCTTCTTCCGGCGGGCCGAAAACGCATTATTTACGCCGCTTTTCGAAACAGTACGGAAACACGATATATTTTGTCTCATCTTCCTTGACAGGACCCGGGGGCGCATGGTATAAATACATGTGTTTTTCAACGCCGCCCCTTGCGACTGACGGAAGAATGCGGAGCACCGCAGAGGAACAGGGAGCGCCATATGTTGCCGACCGTCTGGGCATTGTTGAACCCGCTGGATTCAATATGCCCTTTCATTCTTTTTGGGAGGTAAACCAACGATGAAAAAAGCAGCCATCATCATGGGGAGCGACAGCGATCTGCCTGTCGTTCAAAAAACTGCGGATACCCTCAGGGCCTTCGACGTCCCCTTCGAAGCTCATGTTTTCTCTGCTCATCGCACCCCGGACCAGGCGCGGGATTTTGCCCGCAGCGCCAGGGAGAAGGGGTATGGCGTCATCATCGCCGCAGCCGGGATGGCCGCCCATCTGGCCGGCGCCATCGCCGCCAACACCACCCTGCCCGTCATCGGCATCCCCTGCAAAGGCGGCGCTCTGGACGGGCTGGACGCTTTGCTGTCCACCGTGCAGATGCCCAGCGGTATCCCCGTAGCCACGGTGGCCTTGAACGGGGGCGTCAACGCCGCCCTGCTTGCCGTCGAGATCCTGGCGGTGACGGACGGCGCGCTGGCGAAAAAACTGGAAGACAAGCGCCGCGCCGACGCCGAAGCCGTGCTGCGCAAGGACGCCGCGATCACATCAACCCTGCAATAAAATCATCTGGAGGAAAAAGAAATGGAAAACAAGCTCGTGTATACCGGCAAGACCAAGAACGTGTACGCTCTTGAGAACGGCAACTATCTGTTGAAATTCAAGGACGACTGCACCGGCAAGGACGGCGTGTTCGATCCCGGTGAAAACAGCATCGGTCTCACCATTGAGGGCGTGGGCGATGTGAATCTGCGCATGTCCATCTACTTCTTCGAAAAAATCAACGCTGCCGGCATCAAGACCCATTTCGTTTCCGCCAACCTGCAGGACACCACCATGGAGGTGCTTCCGGCCAAGGTCTTCGGCAAGGGCCTGGAGGTCATCTGCCGCCATAAAGCCGTGGGCAGCTTCTACCGCCGGTACAGCGACTATGTGGAGCTGGGCGCGGATCTGCCTGCCTACGTGGAGACCACCTTCAAGAACGACGAGAAGGGCGATCCCCTGGTGACGAAGGACGGCCTCATCGTTCTGGGCGTCATGACGGCGGAACAGTACGACGCCATCAAGGAGATGACGCAGCGGATCACCAAGATCGTGGCCGACGACCTGGCGGAAAAGGGCCTGGTCCTCTACGACATCAAGTTCGAGTTCGGCTATGACGCCGATGGCTCCGTCATGCTCATCGACGAGATCGCCTCCGGCAACATGCGGGTATACAAAGACGGTGAATATATCGATCCCATGACCCTTTCCAAGCTGTTCTTTGCCGAGGCGTAAGGCCCATGGGCGGCTTCTTTGGCATCGCTTCCCGGAAGGACTGTCTGCTGGACACGTTCTTCGGAACGGATTATCATTCCCACCTGGGCACCAGGCGGGGCGGTCTTGCTGCCTATGATCCCGAGATCGGGCTCCAGCGCAAGATCCATAGCATCGAGAACGCGCCCTTCCGAACCAAATTCGAGCATGTGTTCCAGGAGATGCAGGGGACCAGCGCCATCGGATGCATCAGCGACACGGATCCTCAGCCCCTGCTGGTCCGGTCCCGCCTGGGCAACTATGCCATCTGCATCATCGGCGTGATCAACAATGCGAACGAGCTCATCGAAAGCTGTTTGGATAAAGAAGGAGGCTACTTCGACGCCATGACCGGGGGCCGGGTCAACAGCACCCAGCTTTTTTCCGCGCTCATGAGCCAAAAGAATGACTTCACCGAGGGGATCCGCTACGCGCAGGAACAGATCGACGGCACCGCCTCCGTGCTGATCCTGAAGGATGACGGGAGCCTCATCGCCGCCCGGGACAAGGTGGGCCGGCTGCCCGTATGCATCGGTCGGAACGAGGATGGCTACGCCGTGTCCTTCGAGTCCTTCGCCTATCAGAAGCTGGGATTCGAGGACGAGCGGGAGCTGGGGCCCGGGGAGATCGTACACATCACGCCGGAGAAAATGACGGTACTGCTGCCGGCAGGCCGAAAGAAGCGCATTTGCTCCTTCCTGTGGAGCTATTACGGCTATCCCACATCCTCCTATGAAGGGGTGAACGTGGAGACCATGCGCTACCGCAACGGGGAACTCATGGCGGAGCAGGATGAAAAGAACGGCTTTACAGACCACATCGACTATGTCGGCGGCGTGCCGGATTCCGGGACCCCCCACGCCATTGGCTATGCGAACAAAAGCGGCAAAAAGTTTGCCCGGGCTTTCATCAAGTATACGCCCACCTGGGCCCGCAGCTTCATGCCCCAAAGCCAGCAGGACCGGGACCGGGTGGCGAAGATGAAGCAGATCCCCGTCCATGAGCTGATCCAGGGGAAAGATTTGCTCTTTGTAGACGATTCCATCGTCCGCGGGACGCAGCTCAAGGAGACGGTGGAATTCCTCTATGATAACGGCGCCAAATCGGTCCACATGCGTTCCGCCTGTCCGCCCATCCTCTTCGGCTGCAAGTATCTGAACTTCAGCCGCGCCACCTCCGACATGGAGCTGATCGCGCGCCGGGTGATCCTGGAGCTGGAGGGGGAGGAAGGGTTCTCTCACCTGGACGAATACAGCGACGGCACCACCGAACGGGGCCGGAACCTGCGCCGGGCCATCGCGAACAAGCTCCAGTTTGCCTCTCTGGACTTTCAGTCCCTGGACGGCGTCGTCCGAGCCATCGGCCTGGACCCCTGCGATCTGTGTACCTATTGTTGGAACGGAAAGGAGTAAACGATGGATTCCACTTCAAGGTCCGAAGCCTACGCCGCGGCCGGCGTGGACATCACCGCCGGCTATAAGGCTGTTGAACTGATGAAATCTCACATCGCCCGCACCGCTACGGAGGGCGTCTGCTCCGATATCGGCGGTTTCGGCGGGCTGTTCGTGCCGGATCTCGCAGGCATGCGGGAACCGGTGCTGGTATCCGGCACCGACGGCGTGGGCACCAAGCTGAAGCTGGCCTTTCTCATGGATAAGCACGACACCGTGGGCATCGATTGCGTGGCCATGTGCGTCAACGACATCATCTGCTGCGGGGCCAAGCCTCTCTTCTTCCTGGATTATATCGCCTGCGGCAAGAACGTGCCGGAGCGGATCGCCGACATCGTCAAGGGCGTGTGCGACGGCTGCGTCCAGGCGGGGGCGGCCCTCATCGGCGGCGAGACAGCCGAGATGCCCGGATTCTATCCGGAGGACGAATACGATCTGGCGGGCTACGCCACGGGCATCGTGGATAAATCCCGCATCATCGACAACAAGAGCATGGTTCCCGGGGATGCGGTGATCGCCCTGCCGTCCAGCGGCGTCCATTCCAACGGCTTCTCCCTGGTGCGCAAGGTGTTCGACGTGGAGCACGCCGATCTGACCGCGCCGGTGGCGGAGCTGGGCGGGCGCTCTTTGGGCGAAACGCTCCTCGCGCCCACAAAGATCTACGTGAAGCCGGTGCTGGCTTTGCTGCAGGAGGTCCGAATCAAGGGCATTTCCCACATCACCGGCGGCGGATTCTATGAGAATATCCCCCGGAGCATCCCGGCTGGGCTGGGCGCGAAGATCGACCGGAGCGCCGTGCGGGTGCTGCCCATCTTCAACCTGATACAAAAGCGGGGCGGCATATCCGAACGGGATATGTTCAACACCTTCAACATGGGCGTGGGCATGAGCATCGTGGTGGCCGCCGCGGACGCAAAGAAGGCCCTGGCCGTTCTGCACGAGCAAGGCGAGGACGCCTATCGGATCGGCACCATCGAATCCAGCGAGGAGAAGATAGTCATATGCTGAAAAAGATCGCGTCCGGCGCTGCGGCGGGCATCTGCATCTGCCTGGGCGGAGCTGTGTTCCTGGCCGTGGAAAACAGGGTAGTGGGCGCAGTGCTGTTCTCCGTGGCGCTGCTGTCCATCTGCCTGAAGGGGTATGCCCTCTTCACCGGCAAGGTGGGCTTTATTCCCGAGGATCACGGCAGGGACGCCGTGGAGACGCTGTTGCTGGCCCTTTTGGGCAACGCCGTCGCCACCGTTCTGGGCGGGCTGATCATCCGGGCGGCGCTGCCGAACCTGGGCAAGGTCGCCCTGACCCTTTGTGAAGCCAAGCTGACCCAGCCCTGGTGGGGGACCTTCGTCCGGGGCGGCTTCTGCGGCATCCTCATGTATCTGGCCGTCAGCACCTGGCGGGACAGCAAGACGCCTTTGGGCATCCTCTTCTGCATCCCGGTGTTCATTCTCAGCGGCTTCGAGCACTCCATCGCGGATATCTTCTATTTTGCGGCCTCGGGTATGGTCAGCCTGAAGGCCTTCGCGTTCCTGTGGCTGGTGATCCTGGGCAACGCTTTGGGGGCCGTGATCCTGCCCCTGCTGATGGGGACGCCCCGAAAGGAGGGCGGCCATGCGTAAGGCGAGGATCGCTGTGCTGGTTTCCGGCGGCGGCACCAATCTGCAGGCCATCCTGGACGCCCAGGCGGCCGGCAAACTCCCCCACGGGCAGGTGGTCCTGGTGATCTCCAACCGTACCGGCGCCTACGCTCTGGAGCGGGCCAAGGCGGCAAACGTCCCCGCCCTGACCCTGACCCGGAAGGCCTGCGGCGGTCAAACGGGCTTCGAGGAAGCTTTGACCCAGGCGCTGGCGGAGCATGATATCGAACTTGTCGTGCTGGCCGGCTTTTTATCCATTTTAAGCGGCGGATTCACCAGCCGCTGGCCCCGGCGCATCCTGAACGTGCATCCCGCCCTGATCCCCTCCTTTTGCGGCGCGGGATTCTACGGGCTGAAGGTCCACGAGGCGGCCCTCCAAAAGGGCGTGAAGGTGACCGGAGCCACGGTCCATTTTGTCAACGAAATACCCGACGGCGGAGAGATTTTGTTCCAAAAGGCTGTTCGCGTGCAGCCGGGGGACACCCCCGAGATCCTGCAGCGGCGCGTCATGGAGCAGGCGGAGTGGAAACTGCTCCCCCGGGCGGTGGAGCTGGTGAGCAAAGAGATCGTTTCCCAGCGCAACTAAAGAAAAGAGTATACAGCAGGAGGCACCTATGGACATCTATCGCATCCACGACATTTCGACCCTCATCACCGGCAACCCCTACGTGGGCCGGGGCATCCTCGTGGGCAAGACCCCCGACGGCACGCAGGCTGTGGCCGCTTATTTCATCATGGGCCGCAGCGACAACTCCCGCAACCGCGTCTTCGTGGAGCGGGACGGCGCCCTGTACACGGAGCCCTTCGACCCCAGCCGCGTGAAGGACCCCAGCCTCATCATCTACGCCGCCCTGCGGCAGTATGAGAACAAGCTCATCGTCACCAACGGCGACCAGACCGACACCATCTACGAGGGCTTGCAGGCGGGGAAGAGCTTTTCCGAAGCGCTGACCACCCGCGCGTTCGAACCGGACGGTCCCAACTTTACCCCCCGCATCAGCGGCATGCTCACCTTCGGGGAGGGGGACTTCACCTACGAGCTGAGCATCCTCAAGAGCATCGACCCCGAGGGCAGCGACTGCGCCCGGTACACCTTCAGCTACCCGGCGAAGGCGGGCCTCGGTCACTTCATCCACACCTACGTCACCGACGGAAACCCGCTGCCCACCTTCCAGGGAGAGCCCGAGCGGGTGAAGACTATGGACGACATCGATGCGTTTTCCGAGACCCTTTGGAACGCTCTGGACGAAGCCAACCGCATCTCCCTGTATGTTCGCTATACGGACCTGAAGACGGGCTCCGTCAGCGAGACCATCATCAACAAGAATCGATAAGGAGGCCCCATGAAAGAATTTGAACTCAAGTACGGCTGCAATCCCAACCAAAAACCGGCCCGTATCTTTATGGAGAACGGTGACGATCTGCCCCTGAAGGTCCTGTGCGGACGCCCCGGCTATATCAATTTCCTGGACGCGCTCAACGCCTGGCAGCTGGTGAAGGAGCTCAAGGCAGCCCTGGGCCTGCCTGCGGCGGCCTCCTTCAAGCACGTGTCCCCCACCAGCGGCGCGGTGGGCCTGCCTCTTTCGGACAGATTGAAACGGGCCTGCTTTGTGGACGACGTGCCGGAGCTGGACGAGTCCCCGCTGGCCTGCGCCTATGCCCGGGCCCGGGGCACAGACCGGCTTTGCTCCTTCGGCGATTGGGCGGCCCTCTCCGACGTGTGCGATGCGACCACGGCGAAGCTCATCAAGCGGGAGGTCAGCGACGGCGTCATCGCTCCGGGCTATACGCCGGAAGCGCTGGAGATCCTTATGAGCAAGCGGGGCGGCAAGTATAACGTGGTGGAGATCGACCCCGACTACGTGCCCGAAGCCCGGGAGCGCAAGCAGGTCTTCGGCGTCACCTTCGAGCAGGGCCGCAACAACTTCAAAATCGATCGGGAGCTGCTGCAGAACATCGTCACCGCAAGGAAGGAGCTGCCCGAAAGCGCGGTCAGAGATCTGATCGTATCCCTCATCACCCTCAAGTACACCCAGTCCAATTCCGTGTGCTACGCCGTAGACGGTCAGGCCATCGGCGTGGGCGCAGGGCAGCAGTCCCGTATTCACTGCACCCGCCTCGCCGGCTCCAAGGCCGACACCTGGTTCCTGCGCCAGGCGGACAAGGTGCTGGACCTGCCCTTTAAGAAGGAGCTGGGCCGGCCCGAGCGGGACAACGCCATCGACGGCTATATCAACCAGAACGAGGAGGACGTGACGGCGGACGGCGTCTGGCAGCGGTACTTCACCCGCCAGCCGGAGCCCTTCACCAAGGCGGAACAGCGGGCGTTTCTGGACACGGTCCGGGACGTGGCCCTGGGTTCCGACGCCTTCTTCCCCTTCTCCGACAATATCGAGCGGGCTTTCCGCTCCGGCGTCCGGTATGTGGCGGAGCCCGGCGGCTCCATCCGGGACGACGCGGTGATCGACTGCTGCGACAAGCACGGCATGGTCATGGCCTTCACGGGCATGCGCCTGTTCCACCATTGAGGGAACCTCTATGAAAGTCATGGTGATCGGCGGCGGCGGCCGGGAGCACGCCATCGTCAAAAAACTGCGGGAAAACCGGGAGATCTCGGAACTCTATGTCCTGCCCGGCAACGGGGGCATGGCCCGGGAGGCCGTCTGCGTGCCCATCGGCGCCACGGATCTGGACGCCATCGTCGCCTTCGCCAAGGAGAAGGGGATCGACTACGCCGTGGTCACCCCCGACGATCCCCTGGTGCTGGGGGCGGTGGACCTGCTGGAAGAGCAGGGCGTCCCCTGCTTCGGCCCCAACAAGGCGGCCGCCGTTCTGGAGGGCAGCAAGGCCTTCGCCAAGGACTTCATGCAGCGGCACCATATCCCCACCGCGGCCTATGAAATCTTCCGCGATCCCGAAGCGGCCCTTTCCTATGTGGCGCACTGCGCGCTGCCCATCGTCGTCAAGGCGGACGGCCTCGCTTTGGGCAAGGGCGTGGTCATCGCAGAGACCCGAGAGGAAGCGGAAGCGGCGGTGCGGGCGGCCATGTGCGAAGGCAGGTTCGGGCACAGCGGGGAAACCGTGGTCATCGAGGAGTTTTTGACCGGCCCCGAAGTGTCGATCCTGGCATTCACCGACGGAAAGACCGTCGTGCCCATGGTGAGCTCCATGGACCATAAGCGGGCCCTGGACGGGGATCAGGGCCTGAACACCGGCGGCATGGGTACCGTGGCCCCCAACCCCTTCTATACGGAGGATGTGGCCCGGCGGTGCATGGCGGAGATCTTTCTCCCCACCGTCCGGGGCATGGCGGCGGAGGGCCGGCCCTTCAAGGGGTGCCTGTACTTCGGCCTTATGCTGACGCCCCAGGGCCCCAAGGTCATCGAATACAACTGCCGCTTCGGGGACCCGGAGACCCAGGTGGTGCTGGCGCTCCTCGAAAGCGATCTTTTCTCCATCATGCGGGCGGTGACGGAGGAACGGCTCAGCGAGGCGGACGTTCGCTTCTCTCCGGAAGCGGCTGCCTGTGTGATCCTGGCCTCCAAAGGCTATCCGCTGGCCTATGAAAAGGGCTTTGAGATCACCGTGAGCGAAGACGTCCGGCCCCACGTGCTCTTTGCCGGGGCCAAGGAGAAGGCCGGGAAGCTCTATACCAGCGGCGGCCGGGTCCTGGGCGTCGTGGGCAGGGGGGCGAATCTGGCGGAGGCGCTGGCCCTGGCCTACGAACGGGCGGAGCAGATCAGCTTTGAGAACAAGTTTTATCGCCGCGACATCGGCAAGCGGGCGTTGGAGGCATAAATGGTTTATCGGATCTTTGTGGAAAAAAAGCCGGACTTCGCCCAGGAGGCGGAGACTCTGTGCAGGGAGCTGAAGGTTTTTTTAGGCATCGCTTCCCTGACCGGGCTGCGGGTGCTGAACCGCTATGACGCGGAGGGCATCTCCAAGGAGCTGTTCGATCAGGCGGTGCGGACCGTGTTCTCGGAGCCCCAGGTGGATACGGCCACCGAGACGCCGGACCTTAAGGGCGGCGCCGTCTTCGCCGTGGAGTACCTGCCGGGCCAGTTTGACCAGCGGGCGGATTCCGCGGCCCAGTGCATCCAGCTCATCTCCCAGGGGGAGCGGCCTCTGATCCGCTCCGCCAAGGTCTACGTTCTCTGCGGGGATCTGACCGACAGCGAGATCGCCGAGATCAAGAAGTACGTCATCAATCCGGTGGAGGCGCGGGAAGCGTCCCTCGAGAAGCCGGAGACGCTGCGCGTCGACTACGCCGTGCCCACGGACGTCAAGACCCTGACGGGCTTTCGGGCGCTGGACGGGGAAGGTCTGGCCGCTTTCGTCCGCAGCTACGGCCTGGCCATGGACACCGACGACATCGCTTTCTGCCAGCGATATTTCGCCGACGAGGGCCGGGACCCCACCATTACGGAGATCCGCATGATCGACACCTACTGGTCCGATCATTGCCGGCACACCACTTTTTTGACCCAGATCGACGGCGTCACCTTCGAGGACGAGCTCCTGCAGAAGGCATATGAGAGCTATCTCGACGTGCGTCGGGAGCTTCATCGGACCAAGCCCATCTGCCTTATGGATATGGCCACCATCGCCGTCCGGTACCTCAAGGCCCACGGGAAGCTGGACAAACTGGACGAGAGCGAGGAGATCAACGCCTGCACCGTGAAGATGGAGGTGGAGGCCGACGGGAAGAAGGAGCCCTGGCTCCTGCTCTTTAAGAACGAGACCCACAACCATCCCACGGAGATCGAACCCTTCGGCGGCGCGGCCACCTGCATCGGCGGCGCCATCCGGGATCCCCTGTCCGGCCGGTCCTACGTGTACGGGGCCATGCGGGTCACCGGGGCCGCGGACCCCACCCGCCCCGTCAGCGAGACCATCCCCGGCAAGCTCCCCCAGCGGAAGTTGGTGACCACGGCGGCGGCGGGCTATTCCTCCTACGGCAACCAGATCGGCCTCGCCACGGGGATCGTGGACGAGATCTATCATCCGGGCTACGCGGCCAAGCGCATGGAGATCGGGGCGGTCATCGCCGCCGCGCCCGCGGAAAACGTGCGCCGGGAGCGGCCTGAACCCGGGGACGTGGTCATTTTGCTGGGGGGCTCCACCGGCCGGGACGGCATCGGCGGAGCCACGGGCTCCAGCAAGGCCCACACCGCCCACTCCGTGGAGACCTGCGGGGCGGAGGTCCAGAAGGGGAACGCCCCCGAGGAGCGCAAGCTCCAGCGGCTGTTCCGTAACCCCGCGGCCTGCCGCATGATCAAGCGCTGCAACGACTTCGGCGCTGGCGGCGTGTCCGTGGCCATCGGCGAGCTGGCGGACGGCCTGTTCATCGACCTCAACGCGGTGCCCAAGAAGTATGAAGGGTTGGACGGCACGGAGCTCGCTATCAGCGAATCCCAGGAGCGCATGGCGGTGGCGGTGGCGGCGGAGGACGTGCCCGCTTTCCTGGCCATCGCCCGGGAGGAGAATCTGCAGGCCTGCCCAGTGGCTCGGGTCACGGAGGAGCCGCGGCTGGTGATGGAATGGAACGGGAAGAAGATCGTGGACATCAGCCGCGAATTCCTGAATTCCAACGGCGCACCCAAGCATATCCGTATCGAGACCGGCCGCCCCGCCCTGGCGGAAAAGTCCCTGATCGGCGGGTTCCGGGAGAACATGGAGCGCCTGGCCGGGGACCTGAACGTCTGTTCCCGCCGGGGCCTCTCCGAGCGGTTCGATTCCACCATCGGCGCGGGCACGGTGCTCATGCCCTTCGGCGGCAGGCACCAGATGACCCCCATCCAGGCCATGGTCCAGAAGATCTCCCTGGAGCAGAAGCATACCGACGACTGCTCTTTGATGGCCTGGGGCTATGATCCGATCCTCACCAGCGAAAGTCCCTATCACGGCGCCTACAGCGCGGTGGTGGAGTCCGTGTCCAAGCTCGTGGCCACCGGCGCTTCCTTCGAGGACGTGTACCTCACCTTCCAGGAGTACTTCCCCAAGCCCGGCCGAGACCCCAAGCGCTGGGGCATGCCCTTCGCGGCCCTGCTGGGCGCCTTCCGCGCGCAGATGGATTTGGGTATCGGCGCCATCGGCGGCAAGGATTCCATGAGCGGCACCTTCGAAAACCTGGACGTGCCCCCCACGCTGGTGTCCTTCGCCGTGACCACGGAGAAGGCCAGGCGCATCCTGTCCAACGAGTTCAAGGGGGCGGGCCACCGGGCGGTGCTCCTCTCCCCCGAATACGACGAGAACGGCCTCCCCGAGAAGGGGTCCCTGCTGGCCCTCTACGACCGGGTCAGCGACCTCATCCGTTCCGGCAAAGCCCTGGCCGCCTACACCCCGGAACGGGGCGGCGCGGCGGCCGCCGTCATGAAGATGGCCTTCGGCAACGGCCTCGGGTTCCGGTTCGCGCCGGAGGTGCCCCTGGAGGCCCTTCTCATGGACCGGCCCGGCCGGTTCCTGCTGGAGGTGACGGAGCCCGTGGAGGGGGCCCTGACCCTGGGCGAGACCACGGAAACTTTCGCCTTCGTCCGGGGCTCTGAGACCGTGGACGGACCGGCACTCCTGGGGATCTTCGAGGACCGGCTGGAGGGGGTCTACCCCTGCAACATTCCCACGCCTCCGGGCCCGGTGGAGACCTTCAGCTATGGGGTTGCCGATCATCCCAAGGCCCGCGTCCGTGCGGCGCGGCCCCGGGTACTGATCCCCGTATTCCCCGGCACCAACTGCGAATATGACAGCGCCAAGGCCGTCCGGGACGCCGGCGGCGAGCCGGTGGTCCTGGTGCTCAACAACCTGACCCCCGCCGGCATCGTGGCCTCCACGGACCGGTTCGCTGCAGCCCTGAAGAACGCCCAGATGGTGTTCATCCCCGGCGGCTTCTCCGGCGGCGACGAGCCCGACGGCAGCGGCAAGTTCATCACCGCCTTCTTCCGCAACGAGCGCATCAAGGACGGGGTCACGGACCTTCTTGACCATCGGGACGGCCTGATGTGCGGCATCTGCAACGGCTTCCAGGCCCTTATCAAGCTGGGCCTGGTGCCCTTTGGCCGGATCATGGAGACGGACGAAAGCTGTCCCACCCTCACCTATAACCTGATCCATCGGCATCAGTCCCGGATCGTAAGGACCCGGATCGCTTCCAACAAATCCCCCTGGCTCAGCCTCATGAACGTGGGCGACGTGGTGAACGTGCCCATCTCCCACGGGGAGGGCCGCTTCATCGCCGACGAAGCTCTCATCCGAAAGCTGGCGGAAAACGGACAGATCGCCACCCAGTACGTGGATCTGGAGGGAAAGCCCACCTTGGACGTGCGCTTCAACCCCAACGGCTCCCTGTACGCCATCGAGGGCATCACCTCTCCGGATGGCCGCGTCTTCGGCAAGATGGGCCACAGCGAGCGCATCGGCGACGGCCTTTACCAAAACGTACCCGGCAACTACGATAACCGCATGTTCGAGGCCGCAATCCGGTATTATCAATAAGGGGCAGATGCTCATTCAAAAAACAAAGACCGCTGCAGTCAAGCAGCGGTCTTTTCATGCCTGCCTTTGCAGCATAGCTCTCCGAAGAGAACCGGCGGCAAACGAAACACGCTATACCTATAGTCCCAGCGGTTCCCGGATCAGCACCACTTCCATCTCGATGCCCCGCATCTTCCGGTAGTGGACGACCAGAGCGTTGCAGATGCGGTCACGGGCGGAGCAGTCGTAGCACCGATCGCCCTTCACGGCGCAGGGGTTCTGGAACCCGTGCCGGGCGGAATTCTGCGGCGCGGCCACGTTCCGGGCCCGAAATACGGCGTCGTCCAGGGTGGGGCAGAGCTTCGAGAGGCTCACCACGAAGTACACCTTCTCGTGGCCGAACAGCGATCCGGCCACCCGGTTCCCCGTGCCGTCGATGTTCACCAGCTCCCCGGTCTCGCTCATAGCGTTGAGGGAGGTCAAAAAGACGTCCGTCAGCAGGGTTTTGCGGGCGGTCTCCCGGAAGGCCTCGCCCACGGGCCGATGCATGGGGTCGAAGCATTGGTTGTGGGTCGCCAAAAGGTCGTAAAGGCCCATGGACAGCATGGTCTCCGAATCTCCGAAGCCCACGGTCCGTCCGTCGATGGCTTCGTTCAGATACGCCGCCGCTTCAGCCCCCGTGTCGAAGACGGTGACCTCATATCCGCGGCGGATCAGGTTGTCGATGAACCGCTGCTCGTCCATGCTCAATTCTCGGCGAAGAAGGCGCTGACCAGGTCGTTCATGGTCTGCTGATCCTGAGCGCCCATGAGCTCCCGGCTGGAGTGCATCGCCAGGATCGGCACGCCGATGTCCGCGGACCGCATGGAGAGGTTGGTGGCCGTGAACTTGCCCAGGGTGCCGCCGCCGGCGCTGCCCGCCTTGTTCATGAACCGCTGATGAGGGATGCCGTGCCGTTCGCACAGGCCCTCCACGATGCCCACGCCCACGGCGTCCGTAGCATACTTCTGGGAATAGTTCATCTTGATGGTCACGCCCTTGTTCATAAGAGCGAAGACCCCGCTGTCGTACATCTCCATCTTGTTGGGATGGAGGGCGTGGGCCACGTCGCAGCTCAGGAGGAACCCGGAGAGGAGGGCGTTGAGATACCCGGCCCGATCAAGGCCCAGGGCGGAGGCGATCTTCTCGGTGATGAAGTTCAGGGTGTCGCTGTCGGCGCCGGTCTTGGTGCGGCTGCCCACCTCCTCGTTGTCGAAGAAGGCGGCGATGTTCACACCGTTCTTCCGCTGGGGCCCGGTGATGCCCGCGAGGCAGGCGAAGGCGGACGTCAGGTTATCCAGCCGCGGCGCGGACAGCAGCTCCCCGTCGAATCCCACCAGGGCGGGCGCCTCGCTGTTATAGAGCACCAGATCGAAGGAGAGGATGTTCTCCGGAGCCACGCCCATGGCCTCGGCCACCTTTTTGAGGAAGAAGCCGTCCTTGTTGAATTCCTTTTCCACCGTGGCGGCAAGGGGCAGCAGATCCTTGGCGGGGTCCAGGGCCACGCCCTTGTTGACTTCCCGGTTCATGTGGATGGCGAGATTCGGGATGGTGAACAGGGGCCGGCCGAAGTCGAAGAGTCGATGCTCCGGCGCCATGGCCTTCTCGCCCTTGAGGGTCACAAGGCCCGCGCAGGATAATGGCCGATCCATCCAGGTGCTGTGAATGAGGCCGCCGTAGGGCTCCACACTCAGCTTCAGACACCCCGCCGCCACCTGCTCCGGGTTGGGCTTGATGTAGAAGCAGGGCCAGTCCATGTGGTTGGCCGCCACCCGGAACCCGTCCTGGGGCGCAAAGGTTTCGCCCACGGTGAATCCGACGGCCATGGTGCCCCGGCAGTCGATCCGGTACTTGCCGCCGGGGGAAAGCTGCCAGTCGCCGGTGAGGGGCAGATCTTCAAATCCTTCCTCCTCTAGGATGCGCAGCACCTCCGCCACCCCGTGATAGGGGGACACGGATCGGGACAAAAATGCCATCAACGCCTGGATATCCTGTTTCATATACAACCTCCCTTATGATCGCTGCCTCCATTATATCAGGTTTCGGGAAATAGACAACCGGTTTTCGTTTACAATCCCCATCGGACATGGTATACTTTTTCCCATGGAACAGAAGATAAACGGAAATATCAGCGGCATCCGCGACGTGCTGCTGGACGAAATGAAGACCCTCTACGACATGGACCAGCCCGCGGGTACCTTCGCCTCCCGGGAGCTGCTGGAAGCGTTGTGCGCTTTCACGGGCCGGATCAACCGAGAGATCAGCGTCTACATCTCCCGGGCCGGGCTCATCAAGGACGTGTCCGTCGGCGACGATCGGACCGTGTCCATGCCCGAAATGCGCCTGGTTCGAAACGTGGACCGGCTCTGCGGCGTCCGCTGCATCCACACCCATCCCAACGGCAGCGGGTACCTCTCCGACGTGGACTTGGGCACCCTCAACGCCATGCGCCTGGACGCCATGTGCGCCGTCGGCGTGAAGGAGGGGCGACCCACCAGCTTCTACGCGGCCTTCGTGGGCGAGGTGGTGGACGAGGAGCGCAAGCCCCTTGTGTACGGCCCCCTGCGCTATGACCGGCTGCCCCAGCGGGGCCTGCTGGACGCCATATTGGAGGCGGACCAGCGCCTGAAGGCCCCCGCGGTGGACGTGGCCGGAACGAAGCCGGAGCGGGCCATATTGGTGGGCATCGAGAACAACGAGGGCTACGACACCCTGTCCGAATTGGAGGAGCTGGCGAAGACCGCCGGCGTGGACGTGATCCGCCGGGAGAGCCAGAAAAAGCGCTCCGTCGACAGCGCCACCTATATCGGCTCCGGCAAGGCGGACGAACTGCGGCTGCTGGCCAGCGCCACGGAGGCGGACCTGTTCATCTTCGACGACGAGCTCTCCGCCATTCAGATCCGGAACCTGGAGGACATCCTCTGCACCCCGGTCATTGATCGGACCATGCTGATCCTGGACATCTTCGCCACCCGGGCCACCAGCCGGGAGGGGCGCTTGCAGGTGGAGCTGGCCCAGCTCCAATACCGGCTGCCTCGGCTGCTGGGCACGGGCCTGGCCCTCTCCCGCCAGGGCGCGGGCGTGGGCGCCAGAGGCCCCGGCGAAAAGAAGCTGGAGATCGACCGCCGCCGGATCCGCCGCCGCATATTTGAATTAAAGGAAGAATTGAAGGAGGTGGAGGGCCAGCGATCCCTTCG
>Ga0310697_10001754_pt1 | contig 24365 bp, 22 predicted proteins | sample 172DNAGHGlowgp2_FD_203883 | JGI IMG/M metagenome (GOLD analysis project Ga0310697, IMG submission 203883) | Sheep rumen microbial communities from Palmerston North, Manawatu-Wanganui, New Zealand - 1728 DNA GHGlow gp2 (v2) (version 2) | ecosystem: Host-associated > Mammals > Digestive system >...
TGATGGACGGATTCGCAGTCGCATACCGGCAAACGCTCCATGGGTTCTTCCTCCGTTGTGAAATAGTTGAGCAATCGTTCAATTACCTATAGGATACCACGTTTTTTGCGTTTGTCAAGCGGGCGGAGGGATGTTTTTCCAAAAAAGAATGACATCCGTTTTTCGACGGTTTTGCCGGTTGGGCACGCGCACAGGATATGCTTGCTTTTTCTCACAGAACATGGTTAAATAAAGCCATCAAAAAACAGGAGTGTTATATGCTGGACAGCAAAGGGTTTGATCTCTGGGCGGACGGGTATGACCGTGCGGTCGGCAGATCGGAGGAGAGCGACGCGTATCCGTTTGCGGGATACAAGGCGGTGCTCGGGCATATCTTTCAGACCGTCATGCGCACGCCGCATGCCCGGGTTCTCGATCTTGGGTTCGGGACGGCTGTTTTGACGTCGAAGCTGTATGAAAACGGCTGCGAGATTTTCGGGCAGGATTTTTCCAAGAATATGACGGCGATCGCCTCGTCAAAGATGCCGGGAGCGCATCTGTATACCGGAGATTTTTCAAAGGGATTGGTGCCAAAGCTGCGATCGGAACGGTTTACCCACATCATTTCGACCTACGCGCTGCATCATCTGACCGACGATCAAAAGCGTTCGCTGATCGATCTGCTTCGAGCACAGCTTTGTCCCGGCGGAACGATTCTGATCGGAGACGTCGCGTTTGCATCGCGGGCGGACCTTGCGGCCTGTCGGGCGCGCGCGGGAGAGGAATGGGACGACGAAGAGTTCTATTTTGTGTTTGAGGACTGGAAACGGCTGATTCCGACCGCCGTTTTTACGCCGCTGTCGCATTGCGCGGGCGTGCTGGAGATCCGATAACGAAGAAATCAAAGCAACGGGGAGGAAGCCATGTTTCAGGAAGTCAGAAGAGCGCAGTATCATGAAACCGATCAGATGGGGGTCATCCATCACGCGGCGTATGTGAAGTGGATGGAGGAAGCGCGCGTCACGTACCTGGATCAGCTCGGGTACGGATACGTCGAGATCGAGCGGGACGGCGTGGTCTGTCCGGTGATCGGCATCTCGATCGACTATAAGCGTCCGGTCACGTTTTTCGACGAAGTGGAGATTGAAGTGCGCGTCGAAGCGTATAACGGCAGGGTTCTGGAGCTCGGGTACACGATGCGCAACCGCACGAAAGGGACGCTTTGTACGCGGGCGACGAGCCGGCATTGTTTTTTGAAGGACGGCAGGACGGTTTCGCTTCGGCAGGCGCTGCCGAAACTGGACGCGCTCTTGAACCGGGAACGGGAGCAAACCGAAGAAAGGACCGAAGACGATGCGAACGTTTGAATGCGATTATACCGAAGGCGCGCATCCGAAGATTTTAGAAGCGCTGACGCGCACGAACCTCGAGCAGATGAGCGGATACGGCTTTGACCCGTACACGGCAAGCGCGGCGGAGAAGATCAAAGCGGCGTGCGGCGCGCCCGACGCGACGGTGACGTTCCTGATGGGCGGCACGCAGACGAACCGGATCGCGCTCGATCTGCTGCTTGCGCCGTACGAGGGGGTGCTGACGCCCGACACGGGGCACATCAACGTGCATGAGGCGGGCGCGATCGAGTCTGCGGGACACAAGGTCATCGGTCTGAAGCAGACGGACGGGATTCTGGATCTCGACGCGCTTGAAGCGTACCTGTCTGCCTTCTATGCCGACGCCACCTATGAACACATGGTGCAGCCCGGCGCGGTGTATCTGACGCATCCGTCTGAGTACGGAACGCTGTATAAAAAGGAGCAGCTGAAGCGTGTGCGCGCGCTGTGCGACGAATACGGCATGAAGCTGTACGTGGACGGCGCGCGGCTCGGATACGCGCTCGGCTGCCCGCAAAACGATCTGACGCTCATGGATCTTGCGGCGCTGACGGACGCGTTTTCGATCGGAGGGACCAAGCTCGGCGCGCTGTGCGGCGAAGCGCTCGTGTTCCCGCGTAAAGCGCCGAACATGCTGATGACGCAGGTCAAGCGCCACGGCGGACTGCTTGCGAAGGGACGCGTCCTGGGCGTACAGTTTGACACGCTGTTTAGCGACGGACTGTATGAAGCGATCGGCCGTGAAGCGATCCGGCACGCAGGGCGGATCCGTGAGATCCTGACGGAGAAGGGCTATCCGCTTGCGTGGGATTCGCCGACGAACCAGCAGTTCGTGCTGATAAACGACACCGAAGCGGACGTGCTGATAAAACACATCGGCTTTGACCGCTGGGGCCGGACCGAAGCGGGACTGTGGATCGCGCGGTTTACGGCGAGCTGGTCGACGACCGACGCCGACGTCGACGCGCTGCGGGCGGCGCTTCCGGCAAAGAACGAGTTGTGCAGATAAAGGAGGAATCCGTATGAAACGAACGGTTTGCATGCTGTTGACTGCCGCGCTGACGCTCTGCGCGTTCGGCTGCGGCGTGATCCGTATGGTCACCAAATACGCCGACGCGGACAAGTATACGGCGGGCGGCTTTACCTTTGAGGCGGATCAGGTTCGATCGATCGAGCTCGACTGGGCGGCGGGCGACGTGACGCTGAAAAACGGAACGGGCACATGCGCCGTGTCCGAAAGCGGCGACAGTTCGCTGGTCGCGAGCGAAAAACTGCACTGGTGGCTCGACGGAACGACGCTGCGCATCCGCTACTGTGAGTCCGGATACAGGCATCTGATCCGCAGCTCCTACAAGCATCTCACGCTGGAGGTGCCCGAATCCGTCGAACTGAACATCGACATCGCGTCCGGCAGAGTGCAAAGCGACGCGCGGCTCTCGCTTGCCAAGCTCGAGATCGACACCGCTTCCGGCGGCGTGCATCTGAAGGAGCTTTCCGCGAACGAGGCGGAGATCGATTCCGCGTCCGGCGGGATCACGATCGAGCGTGTTTCGGCACAGAAGACGGAAATCGACGTGGCGTCCGGCGGGGTCACGCTCGGCGTGGGCGACTGCAGAACGATCGCGATCGATTCCGCGTCGGGGAGCATTGCGCTGAAGCTTTTGGATGCGCAAAAAGGCGCGACGGTGCGCGTGTCGCAGTTGTCCGGCTCGTTTGAGTGCAGTCTGCCGATGACCAAGGACGGCAAAACGTACCGCATCGGCGACGGCGCGGTCGATATCCGGATCGAAGCGGCCTCCGGCAGCGTGACCGTCGAGTAAGCTTTTATCAACCGCGAACGAACTTTCCAAACGGAAGGTCGTTCTTTTTTTCCGAATTCCGGCATGCCGTTCGACAATACCGAATAAAATGCTTTTCATTTGCCGTACTGCCGACCGTGTGTTATACTTTGAAAAGAATAACGGATCGGAGGAAGCGGGGATTGACCGAAGCGAGGACGGCAAAAAACGGATCGGCGGGACGCAGGGCGACGGTGCTTGCGCTGTCCGGCGCGGTCCTCATTCTGCTGTTTCTCGGCGCGTTTGCGATCGGGCGCTACGGCGTGCCGGTCGTTGACGTCGTACGGATCCTGTTTCATCGGGTCTGGGAGCTTTTAAGACTCGATCGCGTGTTCCCGATGCCGGTCACCTGGACCGTGACGATGGAGACGGTCGTGATCAACGTGCGGCTGCCGCGCATTGTGATGGCGTGTCTGGTCGGCTGTTCGCTCTCGGCGGCGGGCGCGACGTTTCAGGGCGTGTTCCGCAATCCGATGGCGTCGCCGGACATCCTGGGCGCGTCCAACGGCGCGGCGTTCGGCGCGGCGCTTGCGATCCTGCTCGGCGCGTCGACCCGGACCATCACGCTGGCGGCGTTTTTCGGCGCGCTTTTGACGGTCACGCTCGTGTTTCTGATCGCGCAGCGCGCGCCGGGCATGCGCGTGATCAATCTGATCCTTGCCGGCATTATGATCGGTTCGCTGTTTTCAGCGGGGACGTCGTATCTGAAACTTGTCGCGGACCCCTCAAACCAGCTTCCGCAGATCACCTACTGGCTGATGGGCTCGCTGTCCGGAACGAAACTTAGGGACCTCCCGCTTGCCGCTTTGCCGATGGCGATCGGACTTGTGCCGCTGCTTCTTTTGCGCTGGCAGCTGAATCTATTGAGCCTCGGCGAAAGCGAGGCGAGAGCGCTCGGCGTGCGGACCGATCTTTTGCGCGCGATCCTGATCCTTTGCGCAACGCTCATCACCGCGGCTTCGGTCTCGTTCTCCGGCATGATCGGCTGGGTGGGACTGGTGATCCCGCATCTGTGTCGCAAGCTGATCGGCGGCGATCACCGGGGGCTCTTGCCGTGCTCGATGCTGGTCGGCGCGGCGTTTCTGCTGATCACGGACACCGTTTCGCGGAACCTCTTAGCGGTCGAGATCCCGATCGGGATTCTGACGGCGGTGATCGGCGCGCCGTTCTTCCTGTATCTGATCCTCAGAAAGGAGAAGACGCTATGACGCTGTCCGTACGCAATCTCTCCTTTGCATACCGGAAGGAACCGGTCTTAACAAACGTCGAATTCACCGCGACGCCCGGCAGGCTTCTTGCGATCCTCGGCCCGAACGGCGTCGGCAAAACGACGCTCTTTCGCTGCATCTTAGGCGAGCAGAAGCGCTACAGCGGCACGATCGAGGTCGACGGGGTGAACCTTGCGCGCCTTTCGCCGCGCGCGCTTGCGCACCGCATCGCGTACATCCCGCAAACGCATGCATGGAACGTTGCGTTTTCGGTGCGCGACATGGTGCTTCTCGGCACGTCGCATACGCTTTCACCGCTGTCCGTTCCCGGCAAAAAACAGGAGCGTGAGGCAGAAGCCGCCCTTAGAAAGCTTGGGATCGATGCGCTGTCAGAACAGCCGTTTTCGCATCTTTCGGGCGGAGAACAGCAGCTTGTTTACATCGCCCGCGCGCTTGCGCAGAACGCGAAGATCCTCATCATGGACGAGCCGACCGCCGCGCTGGATTACGGCAACCGGCTGCGTGTGCTTTCCGAGGTGCGCGCGCTTGCGAAGGAAGGGTACACGGTGCTGCTGTCCACGCACGACCCGCAGTACGCGCTGTGGTACGCGGACGAGATACTGGCGCTCAAAAACGGCCGCGTCGAGGCGTTCGGAGCCGCGGCACAACAACTGACGCCGGACCTTTTGGAAACGCTGTACGCCCGGCGTGTGACCCTGACAAAAACCGACGCCGGATGCGTGATTCTGCCCGCGACCGGAGAACGAATCCAATCAACAACCGGGAGCGATCCCGGATTTCATAAGGAGGATCACAAATGAAAAGAACGGTTTCGCTGCTGCTTGCGATTTGGATGCTGCTTGCCGTTTTCGCCTGCGCGAAAACGCCCGAATCCGATCCCGCGCCCACGGACGCGCCGATCGTCGAACAGCCGACCGACGTGCCGGAGGACCCGATGGACACGCCGGAGAGTCCGACCGACGCGCCCGCGCCGGAGACGTTCACGTTTACCGATTCGGTCGGGCGTGAGGTGGAGCTTCCGAGCGTGATCGACCGGGTCGCGGTCTCCGGATCGCTTGCGCAGATCGTGCTGTTTGCGCTGTGCCCGGACAAGCTCGTCGGCATCGCGTCGAAGTGGGACAAGACCGCGGAGAAGTTCCTTGCGACGGAATACTACAACCTGCCCGAGCTCGGACAGCTTTACGGCGGCAAAGGCGAGCTGAACCTGGAAACGCTGCTTTTAAGCGGGGCGCAGGTCGTGATCGACGTGGGCGAACCGAAGGACTCGATCAAAGAGGATCTGGATGCGCTGAGCGAGCAGACGGGCATTCCGTTCGTACACGTCACCGCGACGATCGCCACGATGGGCGATGCGTACCGAAAGCTCGGAGAGCTGCTGCACATGCCGGACGAGGCGGAAGCGCTCGCGGCGTACTGCGAGACGGTGTACAACCGCACGCTGGACATCGCAAACAGCGTCGAAAAGGTCGATCTTCTGTACGTTACCGGCGATCAGGGCCTCAACGTGATCGCCAGAGACAGCTATCACGCGGAGGTCATCGACCTGCTGTCGAACAACCTCGCGGTTGTGGAGAGCCCGTCCTCGAAGGGCAGCGGCAACGAGGTCGATATGGAGCAGATCCTGCTGTGGAACCCGGACGTGATCCTGTTCGCGCCGGACAGCATCTTTGCGTCGGTCGGTAGCGAGGACGCGTGGAGCGAGCTTGACGCGATCCGGACCGGCAGATATTACGAGGTCCCGTTCGGACCGTACAACTGGATGGGCTTCCCGCCGTCGGCGCAGCGGCTTTTGGGCATGCTGTGGATGGCAAAGCTCCTGTATCCGGACGCCGCGGACTACGATCTCTATACCGAGGTTGCGGAATACTTCCGGCTGTTCTACCACTGCGAGCTTTCTGAAGCGGACTACGAAGAACTGGTCGCAAATTCGATCGGCGTTCAGGCGCAAGCGCTTGCACCTGCCGCATAACGACAAACACAAAACGCCTCCCGTGCAGGGAGGCGTTTTGTTGGATCAGATAAACACGCGTTCTTTGAGCCGCTGCATCGCTTCCTCGACGAGCGGGCGGGGAAGGGCGACGTTTAAGCGGATGCTGAACGGATCAAGAAAGTCCGCGCCGTTTTGCCAGATCACGCCGGCGCGCACGCCGCGCTTTAAAAGCTCGTCCATCGGGACGCCGTGCGCGTCGCACCATGCCTTGCAGTTGACAAACAGCATGTACGTGCCTTCGGGCAGGAACATCTGTACACCCGCAAAGTTCGACTCCATAAAGTCCTTCACATAGCGGAGATTGCCGTACAGCACGGTTTTCAGCTCATCGACCCAGCGCGCGCCGGAAGGACTGTACGCGCCGAGCAGCGCGTGCAGCGAGAGCACGTTGCAGGAATTGTAATACGTCGCGCTGCCGGTCTTTGTCACGGCGTCGCGCAGCGTTTCGTCATAGATGACGTGATACGAGCCGATCAGTCCCGCGAGACTGAACGTCTTGCTCGGCGCGTAAAAGGCGATCGTGCGCGCTCTCGCGTCGTCGCTGACGCTCTGCGTCGGGATGTGCCGGTGCCCCTCAAAGGTCAGGTCCGCCCAGATCTCGTCGGAGATCACCGTGCAGCCGCAGTCGCGGTATACGCGCATCGCGCCGTCGATCTCCTCCTTCGTCCAGACGCGTCCGCACGGGTTATGCGGCGAACAGAAGATGACAAGCCGGATCCCGTTTTCGCGGATCCTGCGCTCCATGTCCGCGTAATCCATGCGCCACACGCCGTCCGCGTCTCGCCTCAAGGAACTTGTGACGACCCTGCGGTTGAGATCGTGCAGGACGTGCAAAAATCCGATATAGGTCGGACTGTGCACGAGGATCGGATCGCCCTCCTTTGTGAGCGCGCGGATCGCTGCGGATACGCCGCCGAGCACGCCGTTTTCATAGCCGATGTGCTCTTTCAGAAGCCCGGTCACGCCGTGGCGCGTCTTCTGCCAGTCGATGATCGCGTCAAAGTACGCGTCCGGCAGCAGAAAATACCCGAAGTTCGGGTGATCAAGCCGCTGTTTGATCGCGTTTACCACGCTCGGCGCGGCTTTGAAGCTCATGTCCGCGACCCACATCGGGATCGGACGGAGCCCGTCCTCCACCTGAACGTCGCGATAGGGGATCACGTCGACCGCAAGCGCGTCCTTGCCGCGCCGGTCTAAGATGGTCGTAAAATCAAACTCCATAGCGTCCTCCGATTCAGTTTGCGGGAAGCCGGTCCAAAAGACCGACCACATAGCGCAGAATGACCGCCGCGTCCGCCGCGCCGGGTTCCTGGGCATTGGTCACGCACGCGTTGGCGCGGCCGACTTCCGACAGCGCGGAAAGTCCGACCACGGAGCGCAGGACGAATGCCGCGTCCGCCGCGGTGACGCGTCCGTCGCAGTTCGCGTCGCCGTACAGCACCGATCTGTAATACGGATGCACGATCGCGCCGAGCGTGCAGAGAACGGTCGCGTGCGTAACGGGATCGACGGAGCTTGCGTCAAAGTTTCCGCAGAACCCAAAGTCGATCTGCCCGGCTTGCTGTCCCGCATCCGACAGCGCGAAGTACAGCGTAAGGACCGGCGTATTTGCGTCGATCGCCAACCCGTTCAGAGAAATGGACGCGTATCGGATCACCCCGGTCTCGTTCGTATTGACGTACCCGTCCATGCCTTCTATGGCCACATAGTCTTGCACGAACAGCAGCGCCGGATCATAGCTGAGGTCGAACGAGAGCGAGGACAGCGGCAGCGCTTCCGTCGCGCCGTCGAGCGTGACGTCGACGCGCAGGCAGGGAACGCCGTTATGCGTCTCCGTATGCTCCGCGATTCCGCCGCCGCCGATGTGCAGCACATAGTCGCCGCTTGCCGGCGGTGTAACGGGCGCGGGCGTCGCAGTCGGCTTTGGCGTCGCGGTCGGTTTAGGCGTCGGCGTTGCCGTCGGTTTGGGCGTTGCGGTCGGCGTTGCGGTGGGCGCAGGCGTCGCGGTCGGTGTTGCCGTGGGTTTGGGAGACGCGGATGCGGCCTTGCCGCTCGGCGTCTGATACTCCGCGGGCGGGGTCTGATCGAACAGCAGCCACGCATATTCGGGGTAATCGATAAACACGTTGCGGTTGCCCTGCACGTTCTCGCACTGATCGTTTCGGGACATCTCCCAGGTGTCGACCGGATCGTCCTTCATCCACTGCAGCAGCGTATCGAGCGATTCAATGACCTTCTTGCCGTCGTTTCGGTTATTCACTTTATCGCCGTTATTTCCATCAGAATCGTCGACCGTGGGATTCGGGTCGTTCTCATACAGGTTCGGCTGTTCCCAGCGGCACCAGACGTACAGAAGGATGCGCGCGACGTCTCCCTTGACGCTGTCCATAACCTCCACGCGGTCAGCGGCTTTGCTGTACCACAGAACGGTTTTGTCGCCGTAGGCGTAAGTGCTGTATCCGGAAATCTTATTTTTTACATAGCCCATCGTGTAGTTGCTGCGCGCGGAATTGGCGTCCGCGTTCGTCGGGCGCAGGTGGTGCAGATCGCACCCCGCGTTCTTCTCATAAAAGCTTCCCCGGCTCTTGGGCCAGACGTGCTCGCGGTTATAGCTTCCGCTGAGTTCGTCCGAATAGAACAGGATCGGGTTGGACGAACCGTTGTTGGCGTCGGTCTTTTTCCAGTACGAAGTCAGAGAACTGTAGCTGACGCTGTTTGTCATGGTGGAATCCATCAGCGTGTGCAGGCGCGAAAACATCGCGCTGTGCATCGGATCGGATGCGGATGCGGCAAGCGCGCTCACTGAATCATAGGCGTAGCTTCCGGTATAGTACGCCTGCGCCTGTGAAGAGAGCGCCGTGCAGAGCTCGTGGCGCGTACCCGAGTTATAGGTATAGGACCCGGTCTTTGCCTCGGCTGCCGGAAGCAGCGAAAGCATCAGGATCAGACCGAGCACAATTGAGATCGTCCGTTTGAAAAACCGCATACAAAACCCTTTCCGCGCATGATGCGCATACCCATCCATCTTACCTTTCAGTATACAGGAAGCGCGTAAAAAAGACAAGAAAAAAACGCCCGCAGGCGTTTCAGGCTGTCGGTTCAAAGGGGTCAGACCGCTTGCGGCGAAGTATTGATAAAGGAATACTGGTCGGAGGAAAAGGCAAAGTTTGCCTTTTCTTTTCATAGTTTCGCCGCAAACTATCCGCGTTTTCACTCGGTCGCATACTTTAGTATAGCTCCGTCGTGAAAACTCGAATTCTGCCTCCCTTCCCAACAGCCTGCTCAGCGTGTCAAGAGCTTTTTCGATCTGGTGCCGTTATCGACAGCCTTGTTCAGTTTGCGTCGGTGATGTACACGACGATCAGCTTCCACTCTCCGTCGAGTTCGGCTGCGGTAATGTTGATCGTAGCCATTGCCTCGCCGTCGACGGTCAGCGGACCGGAGGTCACGGCGTACTGAGCGGCGTCGACGTCGAGCGAACGGTTGGATTCGAAGATCTCCGAGCCGGACACGAAGCGCGTTTCGGTCTGTTCTCCGAGCGCGAACCGTTTTCCGCCGCGTTCGAGCAGACGGATGCGCATGGATTCGGCGAGCGTGCGGTAGTATCCCTGCATGACCGCATGCGGCGTATCGCCCGCGCCGAACGCTTCCGGATGCTGCCCGAGGAACGGTTCGGACGTCTTTGCAAGCGTACAAAGCCGGTCGCCGTCGCCGTTTGAGAGCGCGCCGAGCACCGCCTCGTTCACAGCCTCCGGCGTACGGAAGCGGCTGCGGCTGCACGAGACGACGGACAGAATCAGAACGAGGGTCAGAAGCAGAACGGCTGCCCCTGCAGCAAGCAGAATCAGCGCGGCTTTGTTGCTTTTCAGTCGCGAGAGCAGCGTCGGTTTCGGCTGCACGGCAGACTGCTGCGGGACACTCGTTCCGCATTTGCGGCAGAAAAAAGCGCCTTCTTCGAGCGGCGCGCCGCAGTTTTGGCAATTCATGCAAACATCCTCTTTTCCGCGCGAACATCGTTCGCGCCGATTCGGATTCATCTTAGCACGGCACGCCGGATCGGTCAACGGAATGCCGGATTCGTTTCCAATCATTTTACACTTCGGTGACAAACGCGCGCAATCCGGGGTTTGCAGCGGCTGAAAAACGTGGTATACTGTCAGCATCGAATCGGAAGAGGGAACGGACATGAAAAAACGGATCGGCGCAGCGCTGCTTTTCGGCATGCTGCTTATCATGATTCTGCTGGCGCCGTCGCGCGGGATCGCGGATCTCGGCGATTTTTCGGGCGGCAGCGATTACGGCGGCTCGGACTGGGGCGGCTCGGACTGGGGCGGCGGTTCCGATTGGGACAGCTCGGACTGGGGCGATTCCGACGGATCGCTGTTCGGGCTTTCGCTGTGCGCGGGAGGGACCGGGTCTTCGATCCTCATCTACGTTGCATTCCTGGTGCTGATCTATCTCGTGATCAATACCATTGTGAAGCGCAAGAGCAAACAGAATCGCGCGAACACCGCGCCGGGCGCGCGCAGAACGCCGGATTCCAGGCTCACGCCGATGTCGGACTATCAGTCGCTCGATCCGAACTTCTCGGAGGAAGCGCTCAAGGAGCATCTGTCCAACCTGTATCTCAAGATGCAGGACTGCTGCACCAAGCGCGACGTCGAGCCGATCCGTCCGTACTTTGCGGACAGTCTGTATCAGCAGTTTGAACGGCAGATGCGTTCGCTCAAAGACGCGCACCGCACCAACTATGTGGAGCGGATCGCGATCCTCGACGTGCAGCTTCGCGGGTTCTATCAGGAGAACGGCAGCGACGTGATCATCGCGGAGCTGTATACGCGCATCACGGATTACACGCTGGACGACGAGACCGGCGAAGTGGTGAGCGGCAGCAGAACGGCGGAGAAGTTCATGACCTACGAATATGCGTTGTCGCGTCCGTCCGGCAAAACGACCGACCCGGCGTTCGAAGGCGTGAGCGAGCGGCACTGTCCGAACTGCGGCGCGCCGCTCTCGGTAAACGAGAGCATCAAGTGTCCGTACTGCGGCTCCGTGCTGACGTTCTCGGACCACGAATGGACGGTGTACGCGATCAAGGGCATCAGCCAGCGTACGCAGGGCAAATGACCGCCGAAACGAGGAGGAGCAAACCATGGTCGATTATGAATCGCTTGCCGCGCAGGCACAGGCGCTGATTGAGGGCGTGCCGCACCGAACGGCGAACCTCGCAAACCTTTCGGCGCTGATCTATGAAACGCTGCCGGATCTGAACTGGGCGGGATTCTATTTTCTCGAGAACGGCGTTTTAGTGCTCGGTCCGTTCCAGGGCAGGCCCGCGTGCATCGAGATCCCGGTCGAAAAGGGCGTGTGCGGCGCGGCGGTGCGCGAAAACCGTTCGCAGCTTGTCGGGGACGTACACGCGTTTATTGGGCATATCGCCTGCGACAGCGCGTCTCGCTCCGAGCTCGTCGTGCCGATCCGTAAAGACGGCGTTCCGATCGGCGTGCTCGACCTCGACAGTCCCTCGCTTTCGCGGTTCACCGAAGCGGACCGCGACGGGCTCGAACGCGTCGTTCGGGCGATCGAAACGGAACTGTGTTAAGATAAAAAAGGGATGTCCGATACGGTTATTTCAGGACATCCTTTTTTCACGAATTGCGGTGCTGCCGCATGAATTGACTGCGTCATGAAATGGCTGACGCCATGAATTGCCTTCAGCATGAATAGACAACTGCGTTGTCATTACCGGGAGGGTTCTGGCTGAATACTCTCGTCTTGTACGGAGAACACCTGCACGATCCCGTTGCACAGCCCTTGCGCCATCGTCTTTTGGAACGCCTCGGTCGACAGAAGCGCGTCGTCGTCGGGATTGGAAAGATGTCCCATCTCGATGTTGACGATCGGGCGCTTGCACCAGTTGAATCCGGTCTGATCGCCGCGGTAGGTCATACCGTCCTTATAGCGCATCGGCAGTCCGGTCTCCTCCAAATATGCGGCGAGGATCGTCTGCGCCGCGCGCACGTTGAACTCGTAAAAATCGGTGCGTTCTTCGGTCGGTACCAGCATGAACGCGCCGCGTATCTTGCGATCGCTCGCCTTGTTGCAGTGCAGGCGAATGCCCAGATCGACGTTGTGTTCGTTGAACAGCTCCGCGCGCTCAATATTGGAAATATTCACGTCCAGCGTATCGTGCGTGAGCACGACGGTCGCGCCCTGCTCCTCCAAAAGATCGCGAAGGTACAATCCGACGTTCTGCACGACCTCGTATTCGAATACGCCGCTTTTGACGCCCTTGCAGCCTCCCGCGACCTTGTGCTTGGTCTGCTTGGAACCCGGCGCGACCGGCTCGGGATTCGGATCGTACACGCGCTGGTGTCCCGGATCGATGCCGATGATCCTGCCCTCGAGCGGTCTCGGCGTGGGTGAGGGCGAGGGGGTGTCGGTCGGCTCCGGCGTCGGCGTCGGGGCAGGCGTGGGCGAGGGCGTCGGAACGGGCAGAGGCGTTGCGACCGGATCGGAATCGACGACGACGACCGTCTCCGCCTCGGGTACGGGCGAAGGCGCAGGCGTGGAAACCGCCGCAGGCGCAGCGCACGCGACCGTAAAAACGGTCAGAAGGATCGATACGATCCGGATGATGTTCGAATGCTGTTTCATGCCTTGATTATACACGAGAAAGCCCCGAAAAGCAATGAAAACAAATAAGCACGGCTTGCGCCGTGCTTATTATGATTGGATCAGTTATGCTTTCTTGCAATTGCAATTGAGCAGCTTCCAGATCAGTGCCGCCAGGATGCCGCCGACCATCGGCGCAACCAGGAACACCCAGTAGTTACTGAGCGCCTCGCCGCCCTGCAGCAGAGCCGGACCGAAGGAACGCGCCGGGTTGACGCTGGTGCCGGTTAAGAAGATGCCGAGCATATGGACGAGCGCCAGGGAACCGCCGATCACGAGACCCGCGACCTTGCTGTTCTCGATCTTGGACGTCGCGCCGAGCACCGCCAGAACGAAGATGCAGGTCAGAACGACTTCGATCAGCAGCGACTGCCACAGACCCGGGTTGATGTTGTTCGCGCCGAGGTTCGAGAAGTCGCCGAGGAACACGCCGAGCACAGCCGCGCCCGCGATGGCGCCGGCAAACTGCGCGATCACATAGAAGATGAAGTCTTTGAACTTCATGCCGCCGTTGATCAGCACCGCGACGGAGACCGCCGGATTGATGTGGCAGCCGGAGATGTTGCCGATCGAGTACGCCATCGCCACGATGACGCCGCCGAACGCGAGCGCGGTCAGCAGAACGCCGGCGTTGCCTTCGCACTTGGAAACGACCGCGACGCCGCAGGCGACCAGAACGAGTACGAACGTGCCGATAAACTCAGCCAGATACTTTTTCAGATCTTTCATAAAAACCTCCTCTATTCATAGATACGGTGATCCGCAAGCGAATCTACCACAATACATAGTATAGCAGTTCGCCTGTAAAAATGCAACACCCGCCGGCAAAGTGCCGACGGGGTGAAAGAAATCGTTATTTGTCCAAAACGGCGACCTGGATCGGCGCCGCGGCCTCCTCCATGAGCCGCAGCTCCTCGGAGGAAAGCGAAACGGAAAGACAGGAAACCGTATCTTTGACGGTTTCGGGTCGGCGCATGCCGACAAGCAGGCTCATCCGGTCGAACTGCGCAAGCGCCCACGCCTCCGCGAGCGCGGCAAAACTGCAGTTATGCGCTTCTTTGATCGGCGTCCACGCTTCGAACAGGCGCGTTAGGCCCGCCTTGTACGAATCGCCGTTCCACGGCAGCCGCGAACGAATATCGGTGGTTTCAAACGTCCGCTTCAGGAAGGCGGGCGAGGTCAGAAAACCCTCTTCGAGCACGCCGTAGGTCTGAAACGACACGCCGTTACGGCGGCACGCGTCAAAGTACTCGCGCCCGTGGAACGGCGATAGGACGCTGAAAAACTCCTGCACGACCGACACGCCCTTTTTCGCGTCCGGCGCGGCGCAGTAAGCATCGAGGTCTTTGGGCTGACTGTTGCTGAGACCGTACGTGCGGATCTTGCCTTCGCGGATAAGGTCCTCGAGCGCGCCGACGGTGTCCTCTACGGGGTAGCGGTCGGTCACGTAATGCACGATCACGGAGTCGAGATAATCGGTTTTCAAACGGCGCAGGGAGTCCTCAACGTCCTTTCGGACCGCGTCGGGACGCGTGTCATTGTCGACCGTATAGCCGTCGCGCGCGTAGTGGAAGGTTCCGCCTTCCTGCCGCCAGTTCAGGGAACACTTGGTCTGCAGGACGAAATCGTGTCGCCTGCCGTTCAGCGCTTCGCCGAGCAGCCGTTCGCTTTCGCCGGTGCCGTAGACCGGCGCGGTGTCGATGTAGTTGATGCCGTACGCTTCGCAGGCGTCGAGCAGCGCGCGCGCCTCCGAAACGGTCGAGTTCTTGTCGGTCCAGACGCTGCCGCCGCCGAGCCCCCACGTGCCGAGCGCGATCACGGAGACGTTGATGTCGGAGTTGCCGAGTTTCTGATACTGCATATGCGTGGTTCCTTTCGAAAAATCAACCATATTCTATCATACGCGCGGGGGGAAGTCAAACAAGGCAGGGTTTTCATCTTTCACACGGTGACGACATATTTTCGCCGCAAACCGGTTGTATCATAGAGCGCAGAAAAGGAAAAGGAGACCCCGAACATGAAACGAATCACGGCAATTTTTCTTGCGCTTGCGCTGCTGACCGTCGGATGCGCGGGCGTCGGCAAAAGCGATCCGCCGTCCGATCCGCCGGCAGACGCACAGGGCAGCCGGCCGGAACCGCCCGCGGACGGGCAGGGACGCCCGCCCGAACCGCCCGACGGCGAACGCCCCGGAGATAAACCGCCGCAGGGCGGACCCCAAAACGGACCGGGCGGCGGCGCGCCGGACGAATACACAGCCGTTTCGGCGTACGCGGAGGACGCGGCGATCGCAAACGAAACCGTCGCGTCGACCGGCACGGATGAGAACGCGATTTTGGTGGACAGCGGCGCGGCGGTCTCTGTCACGGACAGCGAGATTACGCGCACCTCATCGGACAGCACGGGCGGCGACAGCGCAAGCTTTTACGGCGTCGGTGCGGCGCTGCTGGTGACCGACGGCACGCTGACCGTCGACAATTCGACGATCACGACGGACGCGTCGGGCGGTGCGGGCGTGTTCGCATACGGCAGCGGCGTTGCAAATGTAACGGATACGGAGATCAGGACGACGCAGGGCGCGTCGGGCGGTCTGCATGTGGCGGGCGGCGGCACGCTCACGGCTTCGAACTGCACCGTGGAGACGGACGGCGGGTCGTCCGCGGCGATCCGAAGTGATCGCGGCGGCGGCACGATGACGATCGACGGCGGCAGCTATACCGCAAACGGTACGGGCTCGCCCGCGATCTACTGCACCGCGGACATCACGGTCAGTAACGCGACGCTTTCCGCAGCCGGCTCGGAAGCGGTGTGCATCGAGGGCAAGAACAGCCTTACGCTGTCCGACTGTACGCTCACGGGCAACATGCCCGAAAACGCGCAGAACGACTGCACCTGGACGGTGATCCTGTATCAGAGCATGTCGGGCGACAGCGAGATCGGCACGTCGAAGTTTACGATGACCGGCGGCACGCTCGAATCGAAGAACGGCGGCGTATTCTACACGACCAATACCGCAAGCGAGTTTCGGATTGAGAACGTCAGCCTTGTCTATGCGGAGGACTGCCCGTTCCTGTTCAAATGCACCGGAAACGCCAATGCGCGCGGCTGGGGACAGAGCGGTCAAAACGGCGCCGACAGTTCGTTTACCGCGGTCGGTCAGATCATGGAACACGACATCGTTTGGGACAGCATCAGTACGCTCACTGTGTCGCTTGAGCGCGGCACTGTTTGGAGCGGCGCGTTTGTGCAGGATGAATCCAACGCGGGCGGCGGCGGGACCGGAACGGCGGCGCTTACCGTTGATGAACGTTCGACCTGGATCGTGACCGGCGATTCCGTACTGACGACGCTGGTCAATCACGGCACGATCACCGATCCGGACGGCAATTCGGTCACGATCCGCTCCGCGTCCGGTGAAACGCTTGTTGCGGGCACGGGTCTCTATACGGTCACGGTCTCGACCTATGAAGGGTAGGACTTGAAAAAACGCGCGAACATGGTATACTGAACGCGCGGAGCAGTCCGCAAGTATCCTTCCGAAAAGGAGAATCCACATGAAACGAATTGCAATCTTTGCGCTTGTCCTCTGTCTGCTTCTGTGCACCGCCGCGTGCGCGGGCAAGGACAATCCCGAACCGGTCGATCCCGACACGACAGCGACGGACGCGCCTGCCGATCCGGACGCGCCGGTTGATCCGAACACGCCTGCCGAACCCGATACGCCTGCCGAACCCGATGCGGACGCGGCGTTTGACGCGGGCGAATACAGGATCGTAAAGTACGAGGTCGGCACGCTTGCGTACGAAGGGCAGCAGCTGATCGACGCGAGGCTTGACGGCACGTCGCTGACGCTGAACGCGGACCATACCGGCACGCTGGTGCTGATGGACGACGTGATGGAGATCGGCTGGACCGACGCGGGCGAGATCACGCTTGCGGGCGTTCCGTGGTATACGCTTGAGAAGGTCGACCAAGACACCGTTCGGGTGACGATTACCGAGACGAAGTTCACGTTCCGCAAGGAAGGCGCAGAGCCGGTTTCGGAGAATACGTCCGCGCCCGAAGTCACAGACGCGCCCGAGGTCACCGACGCGCCCGAGGTCACCGACGCGCCCGAAGGCGAGGGCGGCACGGTCACGCTGGAAGGCAAGGTCGGATTCGGACCGGTGAAGGTTCCGGTCACGGCAACGCTTCCCGCAAGCGGCTGGTGCACCCAAGCGGGCAGCAGCACGGTGTATTTCTACAACGTGCCGGACGTCGACAAAGCGTATTCGGACACGCCGCGCGTTTCGGCGGAGTTCAAGGAATCGCTGGAAAAGATCAATTTCTATCTGGACAGCTTTGAAAACCTTGTTGAGCTCGAACCGCGCACGATCGGCGGCATTGAAATGCCGGGCCGCAGCTATCACAACGTCGGCATGGACTGGATCGAGTACTACGGCGAGATCGCTGAGGGCGTCTGGGTGTCCGTGAAGCTCTCCGGCGTCGACGCATCGGCGGGCTCGGAAGCGGACGCGATCTTGAACAGCATTGTCTTCGGCACACCGCACGAATGATGCGATTCAATGAAATGGGACTGTGAAACGCTTTTTCACAGCCCCATGAATTGTGCTTCGCATATGAATGAAATAAGGGATGTTCAGAATCGGCTTCTGAACATCCCTTTTTGGTATTCTGTCTCTCTTACAGTTCCTTCAGCAGCTCGCGCAGTTCCTTGACGGACGCGCGGAAGACGTTCAGCGCATCCTTGACCGGCTGCGGACTGGTGAGGTCGACGCCCGCGAGCTTGAGCTCGTTCAAGGGGTAGTCGCTGCCGCCGGTGGTGAGGAACTTCAGGTAGCCTTCCGCGTCGCCGGTCTCGACGATGTGCGTCGCAATGGAAACGGCGCTCGAGAATCCGGTCGCGTACTGATAGACGTAGAACGCGGTGTAGAAGTGCGGAATGAACGCCCACTCATAGGTGATGTTCTCCGGCACGTCGGCGCCCGCATAGTACAGTTCGACAAGCGAACGGTACAGCGCGGTCAGCCGCTCCGCGGTCAGCGGTTCGCCGTTCTGATACAGCTCGTGCGCCTTGCGCTCGAACTCGGCGAACAGCGTCTGACGGAACACGGTCGTGCGGAAGCCTTCGAGAAAGTGGTTCAGCACGTACGCGCGGCGCGCCTTGTCGGTCTCGGTCTTCAGAAGGTACTTGGTGAGCAGCACTTCGTTGACCGTGGAAGCGACTTCCGCGACAAAGATGCAGTAGTCGTGATTTTTGAAGTCCTGCGTGTTGTCGGACTTATAGGAGTGCATGGCGTGACCGAGCTCGTGCGCGACGGTGAACGCGTCGTCCAGCGCGTCGGTGTAGTTCAGCAATACGTACGGGTGTACGCCGTACACGCCGCAGGAGAACGCGCCGCTGCGCTTGCCCTTGTTCTCGTAAACGTCCATCCAGTGCTCGGAATACGCCTTGTCGAGCAATTTCTGGTATTCGTCGCCGAGCGGTTCGGTGGCCTTCTTGACCATCTTCTTCGCTTCTTCGAACGGCACCCGGTAGTCGACGTCCTTGACCATCGGGCAGTAGAGATCGAACATGTCGAGCTTCTCGAGTCCGAGCGCTTCCTTGCGCAGCTCGAGGTATTCGCGCATGACCGGCAGGCATTCGTGCACGGCTTCGATCAGGCTGTCGTACACGGACACCGGAATGTTGTTGCGGAACAGCGCCGCTTCGCATGCGCTGCCGTAATTGCGGACGTTTGCGTTGAACTGGTTCTGCTTGACGTTTCCGCCGTACAGCGCGGCAAACGTGTTGATGTACTTCTTATAGGTGCCGAACATGGCGTTGAACGCTTCCTCGCGCACGGCGCGTACGGGGCTTTCGCGGTACACGCCGAAATTGCCGGAGGTCAGCTGCACTTCGTTGCCGTTCGCATCGTGGATCATGGGCAGTTCCATGTCGACGTTGGTCAGCATCTCATACGCGTCCTGCGGCGTCTGCGCGGCGTCGCCGAGCTCGGCCAGCATCCGTTCGCGCTGCGCGTCGAGACAGTGCGCGCGGGTACGGGTGATGTTCCGGATCATGAAGCGATACGATTTCATCTCGTCCGGCGCGAGGAACGCGTTGAGCGTTTCTTCGGGGATCGCGAGGATCTCGGGCTCTAAAAACGCCACGGCGGAGGAGAAGCGCACGTACGCGCTCATCGCCTTCTGATCCATCTCCTGATGCTTCGGCTCGGAACCGTCGGCGGTGCGGTGCAGGTTTGCGTAGATATAGAGCTTTTCCAGCCGCTCGCTGATCTCGTAGACCGTATCGATCCCCGCCTTGAACGCTTCACGCGATGCGCCGAGCGTGCCTTCGATCGCGGCGATCCGGCCCAGGTCCTCCTTTACACAGCGATCGAGTTCGGCTTCCCAAACCGCGTCGCTTGCGTACATGTGCGTAAAGTCCCACTGGTACTTCGGGTCCATCTCTTTTCTTGTCGGCATAGTCTGCCTCCTTTTTTGTACTTTTCAACGATACATTATACCGTGTTTGTCCGGCTTTGTCTACCATGTTTTGGCGCTTTTTTCGAGCGTGTACGCCGTCGCCCTGCCGCGGCGGATGCACAGAACGGGCAGACCGTACTGCCGCAGCAGTCTCAGATCGTCCGCGACGCTTTTGCGCTCCGCCGTGATCCCGCGCGTCTGAAGCTGTTCGATGATCTCATGCATTGTGATCGTCCGTCCTTCCCGATGCGCCTGCTCGAGAATATCCCGTACGTACAGGATCTTCAGTTTTCCGTTCGTCTGCCTTGGCATACCGTCGTCCTCCTTTCCGGCTTTCCGTCCCCAGTATCGCACGGGACCTGTCCCATAAAGCGGAAAGCAGAAGGCACTCCACCGCCGTGTGACGGCGGACCCCTCCACCGTGAGACGACGGACCTCCCCACCGTGTGGCGAGGGGGGACCCCCCTCGTGTGACGACCCCACCCCCCTCGTGAGACGGTGGGGAAATAAATAAGAATAGTAAACTATAATAGGCGACGTTCCGTCAGTCGGTATAACGGCGCGCGAAGCGCGAAGAAGGGACGGATCGACCGGACCGACTGCGCGCAAAAAAGACGCGGGTTTGATTCCGCGTCCTTCGGAAGGTGTCCTTCGGAGATTCTTATTCGTGCCGCAGCGCGTCGATCGGATCGAGGCGTGCCGCGCGGTAGGCGGGGATCGCGCCGAAGACCATGCCGATCACAAACGAGAACACCACGGTCGCGGCGATGATGAGCCAGCTGATAAAGATCGGCACGCCGGACATTTTGGAGATGCCGTACGCAAGACCGATGCCGACGAGCACCCCTAAGATGCCGCCGAGGCAGGTCAATACGCCCGCTTCGATCAGAAACTGCGCCGAGATGCGGCGACGGCGCGCGCCGAGCGCCTTCTTTAATCCGATCTCCGGCGTGCGCTCGGTGACCGAGACCAGCATGATGTTCATCACGCCGATGCCGCCGACGATCAGCGAGATGCCGGCGACGAGAATGAGCTGGCGGTTGGTAGCGCTGGAGAGTTCCTGCAGGTTTTTTGCCTGTTCGAGCAGGTTTTCGCTCTTATAGCGGACCTCGGGGTTCTCCTGCGTGATCGTGGCGTTCAAAAGCTCCTCGGCGCGGCGGCCGGCGGCGGTCATCGCGTCGGTGCTCGTTGCGCGAAGCGCAAGCGAAAGCGGTTCGTCGTAGCGGTACAGCACGGGCCAGGTCGCGGCGGGGATCAGCACTTTGCCGCCGGTCGACTGGTTATAGGTGAAGTAGTCCTCGAGCGTGTTCACGGTGGGGCGGAACGCCGAAGCGCGCGTGAACGCGCCGATCACCGTGTAGGGCTCGCCGTTGATCTCCAGCGTCTGCCCGATCGGGTTCGTGCCGGAGAACAGGGCGGCAGAGGTGGTTTCGTCGATCATGGCGACCTTGCGGAACGCGGTAAAGTCGCTGTCGATAAACCCGCGTCCGGCGCGGACCGTATAGCCGTAGACCGAAAGATACGCGTTGTCGACGCCGATCACCGTACCGGCGCTCAACGCCTTCGTGCCGCTGAAGATCTGTCCGTATGCGTCGCGCTGCATGTAGTACGTCGCGTTTGCGACCTCCGGCACATCGCGCACCGCGTCGAGCGTGTCGTCGGTGAGCGCGGGCACGTAGTCGGGCGTTTGCGCCCAGGCGCTTTCGAACGGATAATCGCCCTGATACAGGCGTACCGTCACGACGTTCGAACCGGCGCCGACAAGGTTTTCCTTGATCTGCTCGTTCGTGCCCATGATGGTCGAGGAGATGGCGATGATGCTCGCGATGCCGATGATGATGCCGAGCATGGTCAATGCGCTTCTCAGCTTGTGCGAGCGGATGCCGTCAAATGCTTCACGGAAGTTTTCCAACATCGATCGTCACCTCCTTAATAGCCGTAGCCGAAGTAGAAATCGTTCTGCACGTCCTCGACCGGACTGCCTTCCTTGCAGTTCTTGTCGTAGGGGAACGCGATCCGATCCTCGGGCGTGATCGGCGCGTCGCGCAGTTCGACGTAGTTGTTCATCCGATCGCCGGTGCGCACAATGCACTTTGTAAGCACGTCGTCGCGCACGACGAACACGCAGGTCTCGCCGTCGATCTCGCGCAAAAACGCTTCGTGCAGGTAGATCCTGCCCTGATCGTACAGCGAGGAGAAGTCCGAAAACTCGATGTACTCGCCGACCGCGGGCGTGACGTCGCCGACAACGTCGAGCACGGCAAGGTAGCCGGACGAGTTCGGATTGCCGCCGTTCGAGTAGCGCGTGGAGATCGGCATCGTGCCGATGCGTGAAACGCGCGCGCTGATCGTGCTGTTGGATTCGTAGGAAAAGCCGTTCAGCTCGGTTCCGACCGGATACTTTTGAAGATCGTCTTCGCCGAGCATGACGCTGATGTGCAGTCCTGTTCCGCCGCGCACTTCGACGAGCGTTTCGCCGGTGCCGATCTCATCCGGCGACGCGGCGGTCATGACCGTGCCGTTCACTTCGGACAGCAGGTATCCTTCAAGCCCCTTGCGCTCCGCTTTTTCAAGATCGAGCACGAGCTGGCGGTACTTCACCTCATCCTCGCGGATGGAGGATGCGAGTTCCTTGATATACGCTTCGCGTTCCGCGCGCGACATACCGCCGCCGTGCGGCGGTTCGGGCTCGATCGACTCAACCGGCGCGGTCGGGCTTGCGCCCGGCGTTTGCGTCGGCTTTTCTGTGGGTTTTTCCGTCGGTTTCGGCGTCGGCGTCGGTTTCGGCGTGGGCGTCGGCGTCGGTTTTTGCACGCTTGTGTAGAAGTTCAGCGCGCCCTCCGGCGAGAACACCATGCCGACGGTCAGCCGTACGCCCGAAAGCGTCACGTACCAGTCGCGCATATTCTCCTGCGCGTTCTCAAACTGCGTCGAAAGGAACGACGCGGGGATCGCCGCACCCGAGCCGTAGTCGAAGCGCAGCGGATCGGAGGCGGTTCCGTTGCCGCCCTTCGGGGAGGTCAGATTCGCGGTCGCGGTCTCGCCGTCGACCTCGATCGCAAGCGAGAGCTCGCCCGCAGGCGACGCCAGAACGGAGATGCGCGTCTCCGGCTGCGTGATCCCGGCATAGACCGCCGCGCCTTTATCGGCCGCTTCGGTCAAAAGACCCCGGAGAAACGCGTTCGTCACCGGATCGGTTTCGCCGATCTCATAGGTGTACGGGTTCGATTGCGACCCGTCGCCGCTTAAGGGCGTGATCAGATCGAACCAAAGCCGCGTCGAAAGCCGCACCGCGCCGATCGAACGCGTGTTCAGCGCGCCGGTTCGAATGCGCGGAGACGGGGAAGGCGTGGGGGTTAAAAGCGGTTCTTCGTAATCCTGATACGCGTACTTGCGATACTCCTTATACGCGGCGCGAAGCTCGTTTTCGAGCTTTTCGAGATCGAGCTTCTTCTGCTCGAACTCAAGCTGTGTGCGCGTCGCGTCGTAGCGCAGAAGCGGATCGCCGATCGACACGGCGTCGCCCGGCTGCACCAGCACTTCCAGAACCGTCAGGTCCGGATCGTTTGTGATGACCTGCGACGCGTCGGAGGTCACGATGCCGTACAGATACGTCTGGTTCGGCATATACGACATCAGCCACTGTGCCGCCGGATAGACCGTGCACGGCGTCTTTTTGCGCAGCTTGAGGTAGGCAAAGAGCCCGCCGGAAAGAAGCGCGGCGCACAGAAGGCAGATCAGGATGATTTTCAATGTCTTTTTCATTCCGGTTGCCCTCCCGATAAAACGCCGTCATAGATGTGCAGCATACGCTCGGCGCGCTCGGCGACCGCGTGTTCGTGCGTGATCATGATGATCGACATGCCGCGTTCGTGCAGTTCGTCAAAGATGTCCATGATCTGCTGCCCGGACTTTGAATCGAGCGCACCGGTCGGCTCGTCGGCCAAAAGCAGTTTCGGGTTTGTGCAGATTGCCCGCGCGATCGCGACGCGCTGGCACTGCCCGCCGGAAAGCTGGTTCGGATAGAAGTCCATGCGGTCCTCGAGCCCGACCGCTTTCAGCGCCTCTTCGGCGCGCGCGCGGCGGTCCTTTTTGGGCACGTTGCCGTACAGCAGCGGCAGCGCGACGTTCTCCCACGCTCTGCGCCGCTGCAGAAGATGGAACGACTGAAAGACGAACCCGATCTTTTCGTTGCGGATCTTCGCCATCTGCGTGTCGGTCGCCTTCGCGTTGTCCACGTCTTCAAAGAGATACCGCCCCGAGGTCGGCGTATCGAGGTATCCGAGCAGGTTCATCAGCGTCGACTTGCCCGATCCGGACGGACCCATGATCGCGAAGTAGTCGCCCTCCTGCATGGTAAGATTCACGTCGTGCAGCACCGGAACCGGATGCTCCGGCGTGCCGTACGTTTTTTCAATGTGTTCGAGACGAATCAGCATTTCAGCCTCCGATCTCCGGCTCGGCGTCAAAGACGGGTTCGCCGTTCAAGCCGTCATCATCGCCGGTCAGCGGGAACTCCCCGTTCAAACCGTCATCGACGCCGGGCAGCGGAAACTCCCCGTCCGGCAGGAACATGCCCTCGTCGGGGACGTCTATCGGCAGTCCGTTTTCATCGGGCAGGACGTTCGGATCGGTAAAGGCCGTTTCGGTCGCGCGCATGCCGGCGTGCACGGTCTCGTCCGGGAACGCGATGCGATCGCTCGGCGTCAGTCCGTCCGCGATCTCGTAGGATTCGAGCTCTTCAAGGAACGCGCCGACCTGCACCTCGCGCTTTTCGATGCGCGAAGAAGCGTTC
>Ga0310697_10001755_pt1 | contig 24364 bp, 21 predicted proteins | sample 172DNAGHGlowgp2_FD_203883 | JGI IMG/M metagenome (GOLD analysis project Ga0310697, IMG submission 203883) | Sheep rumen microbial communities from Palmerston North, Manawatu-Wanganui, New Zealand - 1728 DNA GHGlow gp2 (v2) (version 2) | ecosystem: Host-associated > Mammals > Digestive system >...
AGGTTTTTGTCGCCGGTCTTGACGATGCGTCCCTCGTAGAGGATATGCACAAAGTCGGGCACTATGTAGTCGAGCAGACGCTGGTAGTGAGTGATGACGACGGTGGCGTTGTCGGGGCGGCGCAGCTTGTTGACGCCGTTGGCCACGATGCGCAGCGCGTCGATGTCGAGGCCGGAGTCCGTTTCGTCGAGGATGGCCAGCTTGGGGTCGAGCATAGCCATCTGGAAAATCTCGTTTTTCTTTTTCTCGCCACCCGAGAAACCTTCGTTAACAGAGCGGCTGGCAAGGTTCGAGGTGAGTTCCACTATCTGCTTTTTCTCTTCCATCAGTTTGAAAAACTCGCTTCCCGACAAGGGGTCGAGGCCGCGGTATTTGCGTTGCTCGTTGACGGCGGTGCGCATAAAGTTGCTTATGCTCACTCCCGGAATCTCCACGGGGTACTGGAAGCCGAGGAAAAGGCCTTCGGCGGCACGTTCCTCAACGGGCATGTCGAGCACGTTCTTGCCTTTGAAAATCACTTCGCCTTGGGTTACGGTGAATTTGCTGTTGCCCACTATAACGGCGGCGAGGGTGCTTTTGCCATTGCCGTTGGGACCCATTATGGAGTGCACTTCGCCCTCGTTGATTTCGAGGTTCACACCCTTGAGAATCTCCTTGTCGCCTATCGAGGCGTGCAGGTTGCGTATGGAAAGTAATGACATCAGTCTTGTGTTTTATTTTCTAACTTATTTACAATAAACTACTTGCGATATGTTTTGCCACATCGCACTCTGTTGCAAATATACGATTTTTTTTTCAATGCGGAGTTCAGAATGCGGAGTTCGGAATTGTTTTTTTTATCGGCAACTGGACATGTTTTTCTTTAAAAATGCTTTTTGTCCAGAGGACCAATCACCAATTATTTTATTCTCCGCACTTCGTGCTATCGAAAGGTTCACTGAACCTTTCTTCATCACTAATCACTTTAATTTTGGTGATTCCGCCTTTTTTGCCGGCTTGGTAGAGGGCTGGCGGGGTGTCGGGGCGGAGTATGTCGATAAACAGCGGCAGTCCGATGGTGAAACGCTCGCAACGGAATGTGGTGCCGACAGTTATCTTTGAGTTTTCCGACTCCAATGTTTCAAAAACGCCGTTGCCTTTGTGGATGGCCAAAAGCCGTCGGTTGGGGTTCCAGCGCAGTTCGATTCGGTCGCCTGTCCGCAAGTCGGTGCCACGCACCGTCTGCAAAAGCACAAAGTTCGACGATTCACGGTCTTCGTCGCCGCAGTGGTCGGCCAGAAAAGTGCTCCAGTCGGGGTAGCCGACAAATTGGCATAGAATGTCGAGGGAACTTTGGCGCAGGGCGTTGTCGCCGCCGATATAACCCCAGATACGTTTCAGCGTTGTGGTCCCCAGGGAAGAGCCTGTGCGTTGCTGCATAAGCTGGTGTAGTTCCTCGAAATCTTTGCTCGTTTTCAACGTGTGCGGCAGGGATTTCTCGACTAGCGACTTAAGTATTTCTAAATGTGTGTTTTGTGTATCCATCGGCAGTTGTTTTCTTTTCCGCAAAGGTAACGAAAAAAATCGGGATTGAAGGTCTAAATATTTATTTAGTGTTTGGTTGGAAATTTTTCGTATTTTTGCACCGATGGAAAACAAGGAAAACAGCATATCCGACTACGTTAACGTGGTGTCTTTCAGTGCTTCGGACGGTGGCGGCGATTTCGAGGAAATCCAGTCGCGGGGATACAGCCGTGTGGTGAAAGTGCGTCGCAACGGCCGTTGGGAGGTGCTGAAGGGCATAAAACCCGACCGGCAGACGGACCCCGTTTTCCGAACCCTGCTGCAAAAGGAGTTCGACATCGCCTCGCGCCTCGACCACGACAACATAGTGCGCGCCTACCGAATGGAGGAGCATCCCGAGCTGGGCATCTGCTTTGCAATGGACTATGTTAACGGCCGTCCGCTGTCCGATTTCATTGCCGAGCGTCCCTCGCGCGAACTGCGTAAGAAAGTGGCGTTGCAGCTGCTGGCGGCATTGGACTACTGTCACGCCAAGCAGATAGTTCACCGCGACCTCAAGCCCTCCAACATCCTTGTTACCCGCAACGGCGACAATGTGAAGCTGATAGACTTCGGTTTGGCCGACAGCGACGACTATGCCGTTCTGAAGGGCCCTGCATATACCAAAGCCTACGCCGCCCCCGAGCAGATGCGGCCCGGCGTGGCTGTGGACTCCCGTGCCGACATCTATGCTTTCGGTGTGTTGCTGAAAGAGCTTTTCCCGCACTGCTATTGCCACGTGGCCCGGCGTTGCACCAAAAACAATCCGCAAAAGCGTTACCCCTCCGCAAAGGCTGTGGAAAAGGCATTGCGAAGAGCCGACATTGCTGGAGTTTCGTTGGTGGCTGCATTGCTGACAGCTGTTGTGGCGGCAGGAGTTTTGTTTTTTGCCAATTCAAAGCCTTACTACGCAACCGATACAGAGTTGTTCGCATACGATGCCCTTTTCGAAGCACCTTATCCCGACTGGGTGGAAAATACCGCCAAGCGTTTCCCCGACCTTAAGCCCAACCAATATGTAGGCGTGTCCACCTTTACCGATGTGTCGTTTCCGCTTACCGACAAAACAGCGCTGTGCGTATATATTTTCGATGATACCGACGGCAAAGGCATGTATTGCCAGGCTCTGATTATGGATACCAAGAGCGGCAAACGAATAAGATACGGCCAAAACCCCGTTCTCAACGACCTGAAACAGGACCTTCTGCCAGAGTACGACATAAGCTGTGTGTGGAAATACTGCAACGACAAGGACGATGTTTACAGCCTCTTTCTGCGAGTGGTGGAACGTTGCAAAGTACTGATGGGGCGGTGATTGTGGCGGAGCTTTTTGCGCTGGCTTCAGCCAAAATCTTCTTTTTGGAATCTGTGTATATGGCTAATTGCTAATCTGTTGCAATTTGGACTTTATTTAGACCTGCGCTGAGTGGCGGGATTGGAGTATTTTTGCAGGCGTAAAATAAAGTTTAATTTAAACAAAAAGATTATGTACACATTGAATTTTCCGAACGGAATGAGCCAGACCTACGCCTCCGTCAGCGACCTGACAAAAGCTGCACGTGATATGGGCGGTATGGCAAAGATTGTTAATGGCAAAACCTACGTTTTTGTGCCAAAAAAGTAACAGCAGAAAAAGTGCCGGAAATAAAGCCGGCACTTTTTGTTATGCACACTCGCAGGACAAATTACATCAAAAAAGCTCGTTTTTGTGTCGTTTTTGTAAAAAAACAGTTTTGTATTTTCTTTTGTAGTGCGGTTTTTGATATGCTCTGCAATGTTTTGGAAAAGCGATTTTATATTTTCCCAGCGGGCAAAAGTAAAAAATAAAAAACATCTCATCAACTATATCATGCTTGATTAAAAGTTTCCTATGCAACAAATCTTGTTTTATGAAGCTAAAATACCCGATTCCCAAATTGCTGTGATTTGGACATTATTTGGACTTTCTTATGAGGGAGGAGTTTAGTAAATATGAAACATTAAATAAGTAAAAAAGCAAGTTTAGAAAAAAAACAGAGAAAAAAATGCATTGGTGTCAAAAAAAATTCGTAACTTTGCAGCGAGTTTACAGAGCAAGTAAACTAAGGCTAAAAGTTATTCGGAAAGCCTCCTTTAGTGGAAAATCGCCAGTTTTCGACCAAACAGAAGGATGCGCGCCAATGCTTTTTGCCTATGGTTTTGCCTTAGAGGCAAACGGTATAGGCATAAGACATTACGCATTTTCTCCCTCTCTGTTTAGGTTTCTGGCGATACCGCTGCTAAGACGGGCGGAAGCGATGGCTTATGCCCTGTTTTATTTCGGCTGTATAACTTCTTGAAAAACACTTTTATTAACCAACAAAAAAAGTTTAAAGAAATGGAAAAAGAAGAAAAAATGGAAAACAAAACCTATGAATTTATTGGTAGGTTGGCTCTTGTGTTGTTCAGCCAGAATATGAAAATGAGCTTTGACACTTTGAGCAGTATGTTAAAAGACAACGATTTGGATGAGTATATGGGGGGACGGGGTATGGCTGCTGGTATAGCAGCGGCATATCGCAGGTGGGAAGAGATGGAAAAAGATTGTCGGATACCAGCTACTTGTGGTGCTATAGCCAATACTTTTGTTGATAAAGATGGTAACTTGTCATGGTTATAATATAAAATAGAAAAGATTCGAAATTAATTGTAGTAAAGAGATTTGCAATGACTGAAGCTAGTTTTTGTATCGTTTTTGTGAAAAAATCAGTTCTGCATTTCCTTTGGTAGAAAGGCCCTGGCTATACTATGCCACTGATTTGCACAGCGCGATGGTATCTTTGCAAAACGAATGTAAAATAAAAACACATTAATAAACAATAAAAGATATAATAATATGAAAAAAATGCTTTGCCCAAACATTTGGATGAATAATGGGGCGGGAGGCCAAATCCAGCTCCGTGATTTTTTGGGTTTCAACAACATTTTAGAAAACGATCCCACAAGTACAGAAAATCTTGACGATATGATTGAGCGTCTTATGATTTTCAAGGAATATGGGGAATATATGAAAAAAGAAGAAAATATCTTTTGTGTTTTGTTCATGCGCCACACTTCGATGAAGATGGATGTCTATGTCCCGCGCAGACACAGTGTTGCATCACCGCTGGGAGAACTGCCTATTTGTAATGGAAGAGATGTGAATTTTGTTTCCCTCGGAGATGAATGCGACAGCGCCAGGTGTGGCAAGAATTCAAAAACTGAAAAAACTGCCGCAAATGGGAAAATAACGGATAGAGTGGCGGCTGAGAGCGCCATTGTCGATTGTTTCCGCGAGGTGAAAGAGAAACTCGACAATACACCTGTTTCCAAACTGCTTGTTGTTGTTCCAGCCGATTTCACTGCGGAAGATTTGGAAGTGCTGCGTGATGCCGCCAAAAAATCGGGTGTTGGAGACATCCGTTTCATATACAGACCTTTGTCCGAAGCCCTTAGCCTAGGATGCGATATTTATAAGCCACACGCCAAGATGATAGTCCATTTCGGAGATGCCGCCACCGAAATATCGGTCATAGCGATGGGCGGGATAGTTGCAAGCAAAACCGTTCCTGTGTCGGTTAATACTTTTGCCGAGGATATGTGCGATTACATCAGTAGAAATTATAATGTGCAGATTGGCATTAAAACGGCAAAAGATATGCTTACAAACTACTGGTCTTTCCCCACCGGCAAAAGCCGTAGTAGAAAGAAGGAATATTCTGTTGCTGGATCTGCTGAAAGTATAGAAATGTCGTATGTAGATGTATCCAAGGCATTGGGCAATTCTCTGGATAAGATAGAAAAAGCTGTGACGGAAGTGCTTGATGCTCTGCCCCCCGAATTGCTGGGCGATTTGGCCATTGGAAAGGTGGTATCATGGCTTAGACGCAAGGAGGAGAAGGCCTCGTTGCTCAAAGAAACCGCAGATAGCTGGGTGTTTTTTGACTTGGATGAAGACATATCTTATAAAAAAGATGAGCAGATAACGGTTACCGCTAACTGGCCTTTTGCACCTGCTTTGAAAGAGCGCGTAGGCGAAACGTTGGCGCAATATTTTCAAAAGAGCTATCCGAAAAAAGATGTAATCAAGGAATTGAAAAGAAATCTTAGTAAAATCGTCGTGAACGAAAGTGAAGATTGGGGAAGCCCCTCAAAGGCGTTAGAGATGCGGCTCATGCTTTTCGACCGTTTCGATGATATATTGATAAAATGAAAGTAACATAAAAAAACAAAAAATGAACCAAACACAACAAAAACAATTTTTAGCCGTGGTACTGTGCGACGACCACAGCCACGGACAGTTGGAGAAAATACTGAAAGAGAAATGCACCGCCCAAAACGTGGCCGTGCACACAGGATGGAACGCCGTGCTGCCTGCCGATAACGCACAACCCGCTGTTACCCACTGTGTTGCGGTGGTGGTGATGTCGGCCCTGCGTGCTACGACTATGGACAGTGCCGTGAAAGGCCTTAAGGCACTGCTTGCCAAAGGCTGCAAGGCGGGCATGGTGCTGGTGGAGCCTTTCGGGTTCGAGGAAGCCGGCAAGGAGCTGGAAACCCGTCTGTTGGAGCAGCTCGAGGACAGTGCGCTCGACTTCGTGGAGACCCGCAGCATGGACGACTACGCCAAAGCCGGCGGTCAGCCCAAAGGCTTTAGCGAGTTTTTCGACGCTGTTTACGCCGACATTGCCGCCGCCACCCAAAAAAACGTGGCCGACAACTGGGGTGTGGCACTGTAACTTGTTGATATATATAGTGTTCGACAAAAAGGTTTTGAAAATTAATAGTATTTTGTAACTTTACAAAATTGTATTTCTAATTTAAATCCACAAAATGAGTAAAATTAAAAAAAATGTAAAGTATGCTGATATTATAGCGTTGGCGAAAGAATACTCAGAAAAATTAGAGGAAGTAAAAAAGAAACAACCCTATCATCTCAATATTATTGAGGAGTTGCATATAAACGAGAACGCACACAGCCGTATATTGGCTAAACTTCTTCAATATAAAGACAATGAAGGAAAATATGTTTTTCTGCAGTCATTGTTGGAGTATATCAATGATAAGAATGGCTCTAGTTGTGATTTTTCGAAAATAGATGTTGTTTCTCCAGAAATCACTCAGGAAAAAGACCGGATTGACGTGCTCGTTTTAGGTGAAAAACAGGCAGTAATAATCGAAAATAAAATATGTGGCGCCAACGATCAGGAAAAACAGTTGCACAGATATGTAGAAAAGGTAAAGGGTAAAGGCTATGGTAAAAGTGATATTTATATCGTTTATTTGACAAAAAACTATCAAAGTCCCACAAAAAATACTTGGAGCTCCAAGGTCGAAGAAGGGAAATTCAAGGCCCGCTTTTGTAATCTTTCTTATATGATTGACATTCTGCAATGGCTAAATGATGTCAAGGACAAACTTGACGAAAAAGAAACCGAATTGAAAAGTGCATTAGAACAATATGCAAATTATTTACAAATTCTTAAAAACGAAGACAAAATGGAAGCAAAAATGAAACAATTCTTTGAAAACAATGGATTTTCTAAAGACGTTGATAAAGTTGTTGAAACACACAATAGCTTGACGGAGTTCAATGACGGAATAGTTGAATATAAAAGAAATCTTATTGTAGAAGAAATATGCAAATGGAAAGAAGAAATAAAGGAAACAGATAAAATCGAATTATACAAAGAAGAACCTGAGCCGGAGTATAATCCTCTGGTAGTCAAATGCAAAGGAGTGGGCTCTCAAGACTATTTTTTGTATATTAAATTTGCGAAACCATACCAAAATCTTGAAAACATTTATTGTGTGTTTCAGGTAGAAGATACTAAAAATAATATAAGTGAAACAAACGATACTGTCAAGAAAATCAAAAAAATACTGAAAGATAAATGTAAAGAAGGTTTTAATGAGGATAAACATACTTATGAATGCACGTGGCTGCTTAGTAATGCGAATTTGAAACAGCTAAAAGAGACCTTTTTTGAAGTGTTGAATACAATTAAATAGTTGAAAAAAATAATTGTATAGTTGTCAACAAATTAAAGGCTGGCGCCGCCAGCCTTTAAGTATTCAAAAGATTTATCTCTCCACCACCCAAAAAGCCGTGGCCGACAACTGGGGTGTGGCGCTGTAACTTGTTGATATATATAGTGTGCGGCAAAAAGGTTTTGATAATTAATAGTATTTTGTAACTTTACAAAATTGCATTTCTAATTTAAATCTACAAAATGAGTAAAATTAAAAAAATGTAAAGTATGCTGATATTCTAGCGTTGGCGAAAGAATACTCAGAAAAATTAGAGGAAGTAAAAAAGAAACAACCCTATCATCTCAATATTATTGAGGAGTTGCATATAAACGAGAACGCACACAGCCGTATATTAGCTAAACTCTTGCAATGTAAAGACAATGAAGGAAAATATGTTTTTCTGCAGTCATTGTTGGAGTATATCAATGATAAGAATGGCTCTAGTTGTGATTTTTCGAAAATAGATGTTGTTTCTCCAGAAATCACTCAGGAAAAAGAGAGGATTGACGTGCTCGTTTTAGGTGAAAAACAGGCAGTAATAATCGAAAATAAAATATGTGGTGCCGATGATCAGGAAAAACAGTTGCACAGATATGTAGAAAAGGTAAAGTCTAGAGGCTATGAAAAAGGCGATATTTATATCGTTTATTTGACAAAATATTATCAAAGTCCAAGTAGTGATACGTGGATTTCAAGTGAAGAGAAAAATGAATTCTCAGCCCGCTACCTGAACCTCTCATATATGTATGATGTTTTGCCGTGGTTGGAAGAAGAATTTGAACAAATACCACAAACCCAAAACGAATTAAAAAGTGCTCTAGAACAATACGTTAACTATTTAAAAACATTAAAAGAAAATAAAATGGAAAAAGAATTGAAAAATTATTTCGATGAAGAATTCGAGAAAGACCTAGGAAAAGTTTCTGATGGATACAACAAAACGAAGAAACTTTTAGACGATTTCCCGAATTATATCTATGATTTGATTAAATCAAAAATTGATGAGTGGAACCGTGATAAAGGTGTAAAACCCTTCAAAGACAAAAATCCCCAAAAGTATCCGTTGGTAACGGAGTTAAGTAAAAACGGGTCAAATTATTTTCTTTATTTAGAACTGAGTGATGAGTTTGACACTGTTAGTTGTTGTTTGGAACAGAAAAACGGGGATATTACTAATTCGAAATTGCTGAAAGAGTTAAGTAGAAAAATCGAGTTGCAGAAAGAACATGACAGAAAGTATTACACCCGAGAACTTGGTTTGACTAACGATAATTTGAATGCGATTCTCGATGATTTCAAGGTAATACACGATTTTTTTAAAGAAAAATAGATTTTCTCTCCAAAGGCGGAGCCTTGGCCCCGCCTTTTTTTATGAGATTGTAAGCTATATCATCCTTTCGTAACTTGTTGATATGTATATATATAACGCGCACTAAAAAAGTTTGGAGAATTTAAAAATATTTTGTAATTTTGCAAAATCGTTTTCTCCGCACCTTGTTTAATAGACTTCGGCAGGGAAGGAGGGACGATGAGGGAAAATAAATAGTAATTAGAAGTCTATTTTATTATTTATATGGATAATTATAAAAAATTTAAATGTTTATTGGAATATTTCATTTCGCACTTGGAGTGGGCGAATGGAAATAAACAACATGTTGGTTATAAGACTTACATAGATGCATTGATAAAAAGCAATTCTTTTAAAAAATCAGGACAGGGGTGGAAAGGGCATGATATTCAATGTCAGATAAAAAATTGGGAAGATTATAACAATAACACAATATGTATAAATATAACTCCCACTAACTACAAAAGTACTAGTTGTTATTTGAATTGGGAAGGCACATGGCTGAACATTAGACCCCGTTGGACTAATAACCATATATCATGTTTATTCCTATCCAAAGAAGAAAAAGCAAATGCTGAGGCTATTTTTGAAAAGAGTCTTTCTGATTTAGGCCTATTTGATAATAACAAACCAAATGATACAATAAAAGAATTTTATGACGAGTTTTATAAAATGATTGATATGCATAATAAGTTGAATTCACTTGAGAAATTTATCTCACTATTAACCGCCAATCACAACCTCATCCTCACCGGTGCTCCTGGCACAGGTAAAACCTATCTTGCAAAACAAATTGCTCAGCAAATGATTTTCGGGGAAATCAAAGAAAATTTGAATCCAGAAGAGGAAAACAAATTCAATGAACAATGTGGTTTCGTCCAATTCCACCCGTCTTACGACTACACAGATTTTGTTGAGGGCTTAAGGCCTATGCAAGATGAAGCCGGTAATGTTGGGTTTGAAAGAAAGGACGGAGTGTTTAAAACCTTTTGTAAGAATGCTGTCAGATCAACGTTTGTAGGTGGTTGCGACAATTTTGATGAGGTATGGGATAAACTAATAGCCCATTTAGAAGATAATCCATATATTGAAATACCCCTATTGACCGGTGCGAGGAATATTCGTATAGAATTAAATTCTTATGGCACTGGATTAACAGAAAGATTGTATTCGAGCGATGGCTCAATTGGAATGGCTGAAAAAATAAGAGGACATTCCAAGTTCTTTACGAAAGAGCAACTATATAATATTTATCGCGGATTAAAAGGAGTGCCAAGCGGTGGTCATGATAACTATCGAAAGGCCATAGTTGGTTACTTGAAAAAAAAGATTGGGTTGAAGGATTATTCAGCTGGTCAAGAGAATAAAAATGTGGAAAAATACGTCTTCATCATCGACGAAATCAACCGAGGCGAAATATCAAAAATCTTTGGAGAATTGTTCTTTTCCATTGACCCAGGGTATCGTGGCGAAAAGGGACGCATGCAAACTCAGTACCAGAACATCGTGGAGGATGGCGACATTTTCAAAAAAGGTTTTTATGTTCCCGAAAACGTCTATATCATCGGCACCATGAACGACATTGACCGCAGCGTGGAGAGTATGGATTTTGCTTTTCGCCGCAGGTTTGCGTTCAAGGAAATAAAGGCCGATGATAGAGTTGAAATGCTTGATGAACTGCCACAAAATGGTATAGCTATTAACCGTATGAAAAACCTGAATAAAGCTATTGAGAGTATCGAAGGACTTTCTACCGCTTATCACATTGGTCCCGCATATTTTCTAAAACTGAAAAACTACAACGGTAATTTCCAGCAGTTGTGGGAAAATCATCTTGAAGGACTTCTTCGTGAATATCTTAGAGGTATGCAGAATTTGGAAGAAAAATTGAAAACTCTAAAAGCGGCTTACGACAATGAGTCTGATTCAGATAACGGACAACAGCAGGAGTAAGGTTCCTGATTCGGACAAGGCAAGTTTGTTGAAAATTGCCGACATAACAATTGACGAACTCTCTTTAGAAGACAACCCGAACTTGTTGGTGTTCCCAAGAGATTTGCACCGTTATGGCGATGAAATCAGTGAGAACTGTATTATCTCTATGCGTAATGATGAAATCTCCACGGGAAACATTATGGGCTTTATTGGTGTGAATAATACGCAAATCAATATAAAATCTCGTTTTGCAAACGCTGACGAGGACGACTATTTCCTTCATTATATGCTCCAGAAAGTGTTTTCTATCAATTTGTTCGATATAAAGCACACCACTCGACAAGAGAACATTTTCGATTTTCTTCTTTACCTGTTCCCTCACTTCTTGAAAAAGGCACTTGCACAGGGACTGTTCAAAAAATACAGAAGATTTGAATACAACGATGCCAACATTCGGGGACCGATAGACGTAAATCGGCATATCCGCGAAAATATTCCTTTCCGAGGGACCGTTGCCTATTCCACTCGCGAACACAGCTACGACAACGAGGTTACTCAGCTGGTGCGTCATACAATCGAATACATACGTGCCAAAGAGTTTGGCGCAAATATTCTGAACAACGACCCGGAAACCAAGAATTGTGTGATTCAAATAAATCTTGCCACACAATCGTACAACGTTCGGGAACGTGTGAAAGTCATCAACCAAAACCTGCGTCCCATACGCCATCCCTACTATTCGGCATACACCGACCTCCAAAACCTTTGCTTGCGTATTCTCCGCCACGAATCCCTCAAGTACGGACAAGAAAAAGACAAAGTTTATGGCGTTTTGTTCGATGGTGCATGGCTCTGGGAGGAGTATTTGAATACGATATTGCAAAGCGAAGGCTTTAAGCACGCCGAAAATAAGAAGCATAAAGGCGGTTTTAAGATGTTTGTCAACGACAAAGACAACGCCGAAACCGACAAAAACAGCCGCACTCTTTATCCCGACTTTTGGAAAGACGATTTCATCCTTGATGCCAAATATAAACACTTAAACAATGGAGTAGGTCGAGAGGACTTGTATCAGGTTGTTACTTATATGTATTGCAAAAAGGCTCGTCACGGAGGTTATGTTTTCCCTTATGAGAGTATGGATGACCCAATGCATTATAAATTAGTAGGATATGGAGGTTTTATGCACATTATTCCTTTTTATGTGCCTCAAAAACCGATTGATGTCAATGACAACCCATGGAAATGGACAAATTTTGTAGAAGGGATTGAAAAAAGCGAAAAAAGGTTAATAGAAATATCCAATAATCCTTTCGAGAATGAGGATGACCAAGTGACCTCTTAGATTTTACGGCGGAGTCTCGGCTCCGCCTTTTTTAAGATGTTTCAAATGATGTTGAATTTTGTAACTTATTGATATATATATAACTGTAGCAAAAAAGTTTTGAAAATTAAAAAATATTTTGTAATTTTGCAAAGTCATTTTCTCCAACCCTGTTTAAATGGACTTCGGCAGGGGAAAAGGAAGGCGAAAGAAATAAGATTAATTAGAAGTCTAAAAATTTGTATATGAAAACAATATATGAAAAACATGAAGAGTTTTTGAAACAGAACGAATCAATAATTAAAGTTAAAGACGGGATACTATTCCGAGGAAAAATAAATCACGGGAAAGGCGATTATAGTACGAATCGAGGCAAAGGAGATGTTGCAAAGAATTGGGAAATAGCTCCTCGAAGGTATTTGTATATAACTAAGGAGCTTACAGAGAATCAAAAAGGTTGGGATGATATTCGAAACGAAGATGGATTCAATAAGAATGGTTATGATATAACGGGGAGATTTTATAGAAACTATATGTACCATTTGTATGGTATGGAATCTGCAATCGAGAATAATAAGTTTGTAACTTGGGAGAATTTATCACATGACAAATTGAAAGATTGTGTTAAGCATTTTTTTCAGTATGAAGCAGCACTTGCACGCATAAACTGTGGAAAGGACTTTGGGCCAATTTCAACAAACTATAAACGGTTGAAAGAGTTGATAGAAGTTAATGGTGATTTGCTGAAACAGCAGATTAATCTGTTGGATGCTGATATTATCGTTTGTTGTGGAAGTGACGATTTGATTTTGAATTTGGTTTATGACACATATTCTGAAGCGAATTGGAAATATTACCGTGGTGGGATTCACTATTCTGAAGAAATTAAAAAGATAATTGTCCATTCGTATCATATGTCTTACTATGGAATAGGTCATAAAGACTTTTACGAAGACACAGTAAAGCCTTTTGCTGAATTCATAAAAAAGCACCATGGATTCAGATCTTTCAGATAAATGAATTTCTTTACGGCTGTGTCCTTCGTTTAAATGAATAACAGGCCTTTCAAGGCGGAGCTTCGGCTCCGTATTGTTTTTTCTTGTGATACTTTTTTTTTGAAAAACACTTTTCGCCGTTTTGCCTAACTGGTTAAAGTGCAGGAATAGGTGAATTTATATTAATCCAGCCATATAGAAAGGCACACACAGCGTTTGGCCGTCGCGTTGAAAGTCTTTGGTGTACAGCAGATAGCGGTTGCCTATGCGGGATGAGTATTTTTCGCAAAACAAATCCAACGACTTGTGTGTGCGATAGCCGGAGGATTTGACTTCAATTGGGCATAGTTTGTTGCCACGTGAAATGATGAAGTCAATCTCGTAGTTGTGCTTGTTCCCATCGGGGAATGTGTAGTAATACAATTGATTGCCAGCGGCTAGCAGCATCTGTGCCGCAAGGTTTTCGTACACGTAGCCAAGGTTTGCAGGCAGTTTGTCCGACAGAAGTTGCTGGTATATAACATTTTCTGTTTGAGATTTGTCCCAAAAGGCCATGGTGACGAACAGTCCGGTGTCGCAAAGGAACATTTTGTAAAGGTTTATGTCCTTGCTCAAGCCCATACCCACGTTTGGATCGTTGGCGTGGTAGGCTAAAGAAACCACCAAGCTGTCTGCCATATCGGCTATTACCGTTTGTGTGTTCTCGTTATTTTGTCCCACCACACTGCCAATATGGTACCGGGCGGCATTGTGGTTGAGTTGTCCTGGAATATTAAAAAACAATCGCGATGCTTTGCCACTTGTGTCTATTTTTCGGAAATCGTCGTCGTAAAGCGATATTATCCCGCGTTTTGTTTCGTCAACATCTTGAAAATTGTTGTTGGAGAGGTATGTGTCGACGGATTGCGGCATGCCTCCTACAAGAAGATAAAGACGAAGGTTGCGCATTATTTTGCGGTGTGACTGTTCCAAAGGTTTTTTCATATCCAAAAACAGACGAATAAAGTCCAAGCCCGTCTCGTTACCTGTCGCCCATAGAAATTCCTCGAAATCAAGTGGATGCATTGTGAGTCGAGTCTCTTCGCTCGGGATAACAATGTCTTTTACATTTTTCTTCAGAGTGAGCAACGAACCTGTTTCGATATAATCGTAACGGCCGTCGGCCACAAGGTGTTTGATGGACTGCCTTGCCAATGGCTTTAGTTGGACTTCGTCAAAAACAATGACAGAACGCCTTTTGTGAAGCACAACTCCCGTTTCTGTCTGCAAATGAAGAAAGAAGTAGTTCAAATCGCTCATGTCGTCGAATAACGAACTGATGTTTTTTGACACGTTCGAAAAGTCTATGAAAATGTAAGAGTCGTACTCCCTTTGTGCGAACTCTTTCACAATGGTCGTCTTTCCAACGCGACGGGCTCCTTTTATGAGCAAAGCGGTTTTCCCGCCCTTTTCTCGTTTCCAGCGGAGCATTTCATCGTATATTTTTCTTTTGAAATGCATATTGTTATATCATTGGATGCGAGTGCAAAGATACGACTTTTTTTTTATTTCCGCAAAATTTATTTTGCAAAATATTATTGTTTCCGCAAAATCTTTTTTTGCAAAATATTATTGTTTCCGCAAAATTTGAAATTAAACGTCCTGTGCCACTGTTTGGAAAAACCCCTTTTCGGGGAGAGACTAGTAAGCGGAAAACTTGTTTTTTAGAAAGCTCTAAAACCGATGAAAATAGTTGCGTGTTTATTATCTCCTTTGGGGCTTAGCCTCGGTTCCGCCTATTTTATGCCCCAACCGCTACACTTCCCCTCTCGCAAATCTGTATAAACAAAGGTGTTTTTGTGATTATATATTTTATGTAACACATTTTATGTAACATATTTTGTGTAATGACTCCCACTGGCTGGAAAAACTGTAGGGGAGGCCACCCGAGATTCAAAAATGTGAGCTAAGCGAATGTGTTCTCCGCCCTTCGGGCTGTCGAAAGGGCCATTGGACCTTTCTTCATTTACAAGATTAAAAAGATTTCTTTCGTCAACGGCGAAAAGGAGAACAAAAATCTACAAGATTTACAAGATCTCGCGAGCGCCAGCGAGCAGGAGAAAAATTCCGAAATCCGCATTCCAAACTGTCAAGAGTTTCTCTCCGCCATCACTCTGGCGATGCGTGCTACCTCTGCGCGCAGACTCTCGGGCTTGAGCACTTCCATAGTCTCGCCGTGGTGCAGAATCTCCTGCACAAAATCGAACGACGGGCGCAGGTAATAGCTGAACACCGTGTAATCATTGGTTTGTTCCACCTCTTTCTGCGAGTGGTGCAGGGGCAGCGACCGCAGGTATTTGGCCTGAAAGTCGTCCACCTTCAGGTATATTATTTCCGGTTCCGTTTTGTGGTCGCTGATAATGCCGAAACAGGTGCTGAAAAACTCCTCGGCGTCGAAATCCTCGGGAGGGGTGAAGTCGGTGAACTCCTCGTCGACGTTGCTCATGCGGTCGAGGGCGTAGGTCTTGAGCGGGCCGTCGCCGTATTTGGCCAGCAGGTACCAGCGCCGTTTGAACATCTTTAGCGCGTATGGCTCCACGTTGTAGAACGTCGATTCCTTGTCGCCGTCCATCCAAAAGGCTTTGTAGGTGAATGTCAATGTTTTGCCGTTGCCCATGGCCTCCAGTATGTCCGTAAGGTTTTCGCGTCCCGACGGCACTTTCTCCAGCAGTATGCGTTTTTTCAGCGGCTCTTTCACCTCCAGCGCGCAGCTCAGCGACATGGCGTCGAGCAGCCAGTTTTTAAAACCCGAAATGTCTTTAAAGTCGCTGTTGTCGCTTATGTAGTACCTGTTCAGGTTTTTGCCTTTGATGCATTTTATTTCGATGCCGAAAAGGTCGTAAACAGCGTTGATATGGTTGTGGAACGTGCGTTTGGCGTATTCCGTGGCGTCCTTTTCGCGCCATTTCGAGGCAATGTCGTTGAAAGTTATCCCTTCCCTGCCGGCTTTACGTATTATGTCTACAAGCCATATATATTTGTTAATCAGGTTTTTAGTCATAATTTTGATTGTTTTGGTTTATACTGCAAATATACAAATTAAGTGTGAAATTTTGTGGCACACCTAAAAGGTTGAAAGTTGAAAATTGAAATGCTCGTTGCCCCACTTGGCAGAAAACGCCGCCTCAGGCTGTTTTGTGTATTGTGTTGGTAATCAACGATGTGTGTTTTTGTAATTGTTAAAAAATCATAAATCTTCAAAAACAACCTAACTTTTATTTTTTTTCTGATATTCTGATATGTAGTTTTGCACTTTGCGACACACCTGTGAAAAAAATTGAAAGTTGAAAATTGATAATTGCTGGTCTGTATTCAGTTGTCGGTAAGTTGAAATGCTCCTTGCCCTTCGGGTAAATAAATACTCCTAGCCGCAAGCGGCAGAAATCTAACAAATCATACCAAATCTAACAAAAAAATGAGCGCAGCGAACTAATTTTCAAGATTTGAACGATTTCACTCGCCAACGGCGAGTAGGAAAACAAAATGATTTACTGAATCTTGTGAGCCGAAAGCGAACAGACGCAAAAACAACAAGATTTACCGAACTCTCATTCACAACTTAACATCTTCACTCCTTCACTTATTAATACCCTGACCTTCAGACAGAACGAAAAAGGACCATAGAAGTGCTTTGTGCCGGAGGGCGGCTGTTGTAATTTTGCAACGAAAAACGGAGTGAAAAAACGTCGGATTTCGACAATCAAAAACCGAAAATGATACTAATAGCTATTTGCAATAAATTGTAGAACAATATTTTGTAAAACTGTGCAATATTTCTGCACACCGAGTTTATATTTTTGTATAGTAATTTTTTAAACATTTAAAGAAATGAAAAAAACAAAAAACATTCTGAAGACAGTGAGTTACCTCGCCATGCAGCTGGAGGACTCCAAAACCTATCTACTCAACACTATAGCTCCCGGCACCCTGTCGGAGCAGGAGAAAAGGGCGTGTCGCCATGGTCGTTTTGTCGACAACGAAGATGACAAAAAAAATCCCTTCACCGCAAAAACCATGATGGAGGTTGTTAATCAAAACGTGTATCTGTCGAAGTATCTGGGTGTTACCCCATTGCAGTCGGCGCTGTTTGTGGCGGCTTTCAGCAAAAATTTCAACAGGGATAATTTCGATGCCGACGACGTGTGCAGTTTTTTCGGTCTCAACGACATGCAGTTTATGGTTCTGGCTGAAAATTTCGACTACCTTGTCAAGAACAAGTACTTTGTGCAAGTCACTAACCACCGCCATTTTTCCAACAATCCCGATTATGTCATCAATCCCATTGTGAAAGAGACTATCATGAGCGGCAAGGCTTTCGACAAAAGCAAACTCGGTGCCGAGGAAATCCATCGTTACAAGTTTGTGAAGATGGTGTCGGACCTTATTGACAGCCGCAGTTCCGAGGACGCCCCCACGCGTCTCCTTTTTGAGAAAGTGACGGAGATGGAGACGGAATACCCCGAGCTCACTTTCGTGAAAAACGTTTGTAAGATGTTCTCCGAATCCGAGGACCGCACGCTGTTCTACGAAATCTGCGACGATTTTCTCACAAGCCATCGCCGCATGAGCGGTTTGGAATGCACGTTGAACGACATCTACGACAACTATCGCATGCGTTTTGCCATAGGCAAGATGCTGAAAGACCAGCAGCATCTTCTGCAAAAGGCAGGACTGGTGGAGATAAGCTCCGGCAATATGTTCTCCGAAGCCAGCCTCTCGCTCACCGACAAGGGCAAACACCTGTTTTTGGAGGAGGACTACGACCTTTTCACCGACGAGGCCGAAGAACGCAACAAAAGCCTTGTCTATCCCGATAATATTCCTGAGAAACAGATGTTTTACGATGCCGACCTTACCAAGCAGCTGGAGCTTTTCACCGAAAACCTCGACGACGACAAGTTCTCCGAGCTGCAGCAGCGTCTCGACAAGATGTCGTTGCCCAAAGGCATCACCGCCCTTTTCCACGGCCTGCCCGGCACGGGAAAGACCGAGACGGCCATGCAGATAGCCCGCGCCACAGGCCGCGCCGTGTGCCATGTGGACATCAGCGCCGCCAAGACCTGCTGGTACGGCGAGAGCCAGAAACTGGTGAAATGCATCTTCACCAACTACCGCAGTATGTGCGAGAAAGAGAAACGCAAGCCCATACTCCTTTTCAACGAGGCCGACGCACTTTTCGGCAGTCGCCAGAACGTGAACAACAGCACCAGCAGCAGCGTGGCGCAGACCGAAAACGCCATACAGAACATCATCCTCGAGGAGATGGAGAACCTCGACGGCATACTGATAGCCACCACCAACCTCACCGACAACCTCGACAGCGCTTTCGCACGTCGTTTCCTTTTCAAGGTGCAGTTCAACCAGCCCACAGTCGAGGCCAAGCAGAGCATCTGGAAAAGCAAGCTGGAGTGGCTCTCCGACGACGAGTGCCATCAGCTGGCGCAACACCACGACTTCTCCGGCGGCGAGATAGACAACATCGTGCGTAAGGTGGTGATGGAAGAGGTGCTGCACGGCAAACGCCCCGACATAGCCGCCATCGAGGATATGTGCCGCCACGAAAAACTCACCGACGGCAAACGCAAGAAAATCGGTTTCAACTGCCAGAACTGATTGATTTGGAGGTGGTTGTGAAATGAGTTGTTTTTTTTTAAATCGGCACTTAGCCATTGCTATTCAGAAAAATTGTGTTATACTTGGCTTGTTCTGAGGTGATGAAAAATTACCCGCCGAGTGCCACGCATTGGCACAGTTTGACACTATTTTTGCAAAACGAAACCAAATACGATATGAAAGACATTGTAAGGATGAGCGACCTGCATTTCAGCAGCAGTCTGTTCGAGAACTACCGCACCGGCACCGTCCTCGACAGGCTGCTCTGTTCCTACAGCGGTCTGCCCAAAGGGGTTAACTATATGATTATAGGCGACCCCGGCGTGGGCAAAACTACCATTATACTCGACATGCTTGCCAACATACAGAAAGAACAGCCGCAGGCGCGCATCCTTTTTGTCAGTTCCGAGATGAACGAGATCGACCTTGCCATCTATGTGCAACGTTTCCCCAAGTTCGGCAACCTCGACATCCTTTTCATCGAAAGCCAGATAGACGAGGACACCCACAATTGGAACACCCTTACCGAAGTGATGCAACGCGGCTGGGACATAGTGGCCATCGACTCGTTTTACGAGCTGCAGGGCATCGTAAAAGAGGAGGAGGAGATTACCCTGAAAAAAGCCGAAAGCATGCTGCTGTGCCTTATCAAACAGCAGAACAAGGCGCAGAACGACAGGGGCGTGAACACCACTTTCCTAACCATACAGCAGGTAACCAAAAGCGGCGCATTTGTGGGCTCCAACCGATTGAAACACAGTATTACAGCCATGATGGAGCTGCGGCTGGACAACCCCAAAAACATCTACAGCGACCGCTATGTAATTTTCTCCAAACACCGCCGTGGCGACGTGGGCGTGAAACTCTACTACAACCTCAACGCCACCGGCGACGTGTTTTTCGACGAACAGAAATACAACGACGACCTGAAACTGCGAAAACTGCAGAGCAACGTCTCGTCGCAGATACGCTATTTTGCCGACGAATTCGACAAATTATTCAACAAATCAGATACTTAACAACTATGCAACAGACAGATTACCAAATTGCAAAAGACCATTTCCTGCTTCAGCCCGTGGCCTACAAGGAAGTGGCGAAAAACGAGATTGTGGCCGAGTCCGACAACCATTACTGTGTCGGCGGTGCCGTGGTGCAACTCACCGACGACATGGTTTTCGATATCGACAAATATCTCGGCATCATGCCCAAGCAGAGCCAGATGGCGCAACGCAGCTACGGCGACAAGGGTATCTCCAACCTGCGCAATTTCTTCGCACAGGCCGACAATAGCGACGACACCCGCGTTATCTTTGTGGCCGACACGAAAAACCGCACTATCAGCCACATACACCAGACCAAAAGCCACCTTATCCCGCCAGAGTCTTTTTTCGATTTCGCCGAGATGTTTATGGACCGTAATAATTATGAGCCCGAAGAGGTGCAGTACAACGACGGCGCCGGAGTGTCGATACTTATGCGTTCGGTCAATCCCGAATATATGGAGTTTGCCAAAGACGACGCCTTCGAGTCCAACGGCCTGTGGCTGCGGTGGAATCCCACCGAGATAGCCTTTGGCAACTACTACCTCAGGTTGGTCTGCTCCAACGGTATGACGACTTTTAGCGAATATAAATTGCTGCAAACCAACTCGTTGCAAGACGAAAAGTCGCTCAAGCGTATGCTCACCATCAACAGCGAGAACGGGGCGCTGAAACAGAACCTCAACAAGATGCTTGGCAATGCCCGTGTGGCAATGAACACCCAGGCCTCGTTGCACGAGCTGGGCACTGGAGTGCGTATGCTCCAGCGATTGGGCGTGGAGGAACAGGACGCCACCCAACTCATCCCATATATGGCCAACCGAACACGCTACGAGCAGGCCGGCTACACCCTCGATGCCAACGGTATGCGCCATTCCGTGAGCGACACCACTGTGTGGCAGTTGTTCAACACCCTCACCGCCTTTGCCTCGCACAATCCAACATGGGCACAACACGACCTGCGCCGCTCGCAACTCATGAGCCAGAGCGTGAACCTGCTCAACCAGAAACGCGACATTATGGACTACAACAATGTGTATATGCAATGATACAATATATCTCAAACACAGACCATTACAACCTTGTGCTGTCGCGTGTGGCCACCGTTAGACGTTCGTTGTGGATAGGCACCGCCGACATCAAGGACCTGTACGTGAAAGTGGGGGAGGGCACCGAGCCTTTTCTGGCGGTGCTCTCCCTGCTGTTGCGCCGAAGGGTGGAAATAAGGCTGATACACGCCAAGGAGCCGGGGCCGGCTTTTCGCGCCGATTTCGACCGTTATCCGCTGTTGGCCAGAGGCTTGGAAAGGGAGCTCTGTCCGCGTGTGCATTTCAAGATGCTGGTGTTCGACGGCAGTGCGGTATATTTCGGTAGCGCCAACCTCACCGGTGCCGGCATAGGTATGAAAGGCGCCAACACACGCAATTTCGAGGCGGGCATCCTCACCGACGAGCCCGAGCTTGTGTGCCAGGCCATGCAGCAGTTCGACGAGGTGTGGATGGGACTGCACTGCAGGAAATGTCTGCGGCGTAAGTTTTGCGGCGACCCGATAGTGTAAGCGGTTTGCCGGGACGTTATATCAACCGCCGCACTCGTTTATATTTCTGTTTATCAGGTTTACTACCACTTTCACCATCACGTCTTTCTCCTCGGATCGACTTTCGGCAATCATCAGAGTAAGGGCCACAAGGGTGGCGTCGGCTATGCGCTTGGAGCCGTCGGAGTTGTACAAAATGCGGTTGTTGTTCAGAAACCACAGAAAAAGCGTGGCGGCAATACGTTTGTTGCCGTCGCTGAACGAGTGGTTTTTCACCACAAGGTAGAGCAGCACAGCCGCTTTCTCCTCCACGCTTGGGTAGAGTTCTATGCCGTCGAAAGTCTGGTAAATCTGCCCGATGCTGCTTTTGAAGGAGCCGTCTTTTTCGTGTCCGAAAAGGTCGGAGCTGCCGAACCTTTCGCGCAGACGCAATATCTCCTGCATGGCACTTTCGTAGGTGGCGTGGAACGGTTCGGCTTTTGTGGTGTTGCCGATACTCAGTCGCTCATAGTCGTAGTTGTTGAGGGTGTCGAGGGCGTAGGTGTAGTCCACCACAACGTCGAGCAGGTCTTGGCTTTCGATACTGTCGGGTAGTTGCTGATTACTCATTGTGCGTCCCACCATCTGCACCAGCTGACGCAGTTCCTCGATCTGTTTTTTCCTTATGCGGTCGTGTATGGCATAGCCTTTCACAAGATATTGTTTCAGCACGCTGTTGGCCCAGCGGCGAAAGGTTACACCGTTTTGTGATTTCACTCTATAGCCAACAGAAATAATGACATCCAGATTGAAATAACTGACATCGTGAGTCTGTGTTTTGCCCTCAATGGCTCCGTGTTGAGTGGTTGTCGCAAATTTTGCGACAACCACAGCATCCGACAATTCTTCCCTAATTGCATTATTTATATGCTTACGCACTGTCTTTTCGTCGCGGCCAAAAAGCATTGCCATTTGATTGGCGGTAAGCCAAACGTTTTCGTTCTCCAAACGCACCTCCAACGACGTGCGTCCGTCCTCAGTCTGATAGATTATGATGTTGTTCTCTAATGTCATAGTGTGGTGTGTTTCAGATAAATAATTGAATTGTGGGCTTTTGCAAACACTTTGCAAAAATACAACCTTTTTGTTGAACTTCAAAATATCGCCGCTTATTCGGCTATTTACAATCGACTTCTACATTGCATGTTGGCTTTTTTTGACACTGTGCCACCCATTGGCACACCGCCGGCGTACATTTGCAGCATACGTGACAGATACGTATTAGTTAATTCAATTGTTTAAAAACCAAAAAGTTGCGCCCGACACGTAAAAGGGATTGAAAAATGTACACACTTAATTTTCCGAACGGCAACAGCCAGACCTACAAATCCATGAGCGAGTTGATGACTGCCGCCCGTAAGCTGGGAGGCACCGCCAAGCTGGTGAGTGGCAAAACCTATGTTTTTGTGGCCAAGTAAGCCGATGTACAAGGCGGAAGGCACGCCTTCCGCCTTATTTGCACAGAAGCCTTGGATGTTAAGAAAAAAAATGTGTATATTTGCAAAATATTTCAGATTAAAATATGATGGATAAAACTTGACTTGCAGATGCTACAAGATGCTTCCCAATTCTTGCCTATTGTATTAAAGTTTAGGGAAATGGGGAACTTTGGTTTTTGCGAGTGAAAAATGATCTTATATGACTTGGATTGATAAAAACTTAGAGACATACCTTCAAAAACAATTTCCTGAAAGAATTGTGAAAGGTTATTATGACAAGGGGACGTGGCAAAAAAACAGGTGTATTCAGATAAGTACCGTATTGAAAGAAGATATGGACATACATTACGAGCTATACCAGAATCACGTGGAATTACATTTGGAAGGTAAATACCATAATGCGGACAATCAAGAATTCGTGAATCAATTACATCAACAAAGTGGTGGGATACCATCACTTTCTTGGTTGTCTTGGCAGGAGAAAGAGCGATTTCGTTGCCAAATAGATATGCCTGTCAATTCTTGGGAAGAAGTGAAGGCCGCTTTCGATGCAATTATTGCGATTTTTGATCCAATTATTGAAACAGCTATAAAACAAAAATCTATGCAAGAAAAAAATACATCATCCAAAAGTGATGAACAAAACAAAAACATTGATGCGGCAATTGTCCCAGTGGGAGAAGTATTAAACATAAGTAATCTTCGCATTCCCGAATACCAACGTCCATATCGTTGGAGTGAAAAGAATGTACGACAACTACTTGAAGATATTCTTGAAAGTAAAAATGCGGGGAAAAAAAGCTATCGAATAGGGAGTGTGATTCTATACAACAATAAAGAGACTCTTGATATTGTTGATGGGCAACAACGACTGACAACTTTGTTCATTTTAGTAAAAGCATGTAAAGAAAAGATTCCAAACTCTTTGACATATAATCATATTGATTCCGTAACAAACATCAAGAATAATTATTCTTTTATTCAATTATGGTTGGATGAGAATTGCAAAGAAAACAATAGAGAATATCTAAAATACATCAAGGAATCTTGTGAATTTGTAAAGATTATAGTTAACGATTTATCTGAAGCATTTCAAATGTTTGATTCTCAAAATGGAAGAGGCAAAGAGCTTGAGGCATATAATTTATTGAAAGCATATCATATTCGTGCTATGGAACAAGAAAGCAGAGAGGATAAAATTAATTGCGACAAACGTTGGGAGAATGCTACACAATATGATGCCACTCCAAAAATTGACAATGATTCCAACATTGACGTATTGAAACAATTGTTTGATGAACAATTGTATAGAAGTCGTATATGGTCTCGGAAGGAAAAGGCTGGAGAATTTTCAAAAAAAGAAATAGAAGAATTCAAAGGGTTTACCATTGACAAAAACCATCCGGCAATGTTCCCATATCAGAATCCCCAACTATTGCAGTATTTGACCGCCAAATTTTATAAAAATGTTCTATCAGGCACT
>Ga0310697_10001758_pt1 | contig 24332 bp, 28 predicted proteins | sample 172DNAGHGlowgp2_FD_203883 | JGI IMG/M metagenome (GOLD analysis project Ga0310697, IMG submission 203883) | Sheep rumen microbial communities from Palmerston North, Manawatu-Wanganui, New Zealand - 1728 DNA GHGlow gp2 (v2) (version 2) | ecosystem: Host-associated > Mammals > Digestive system >...
CTTCAGGCCAAGCTCCGTGAACAGGTCGTCGTACAGTGCCGTGGCACCCATCTTGTGTCCCTGTTGGCTCGATGCGATGTTCTTCTTCGCAGTGAAGCGGTCTATCATCGAGTGTGCCGCTCCGCTGGCACCGCCATCCATGTAGCCTTTCTTGCTGTCAGTGAAGGTCGGCGTCTCGCTGTAGTTGCCGCGCCGTGTGCCTTCGCCGTCGGTGTAGTACCAGTTGCACTTCTTCAGCTTGCCTCTCAGGTTCCAGCGGAAGTATTTCTTAGAGGTCGTTCCCTGGCCGTCGAGCGGCACATTTGTTATCTTCACGTCCCACTCGTGATGCTGCCCGTATTCAAAGCGGACGGTGCACGGCATGCTGCTGTCCTTGTACTTGTGGTAGAAGTCAGGGATGGGCGCGTCAGGATCGTCCGGCTGTATCACCATGCAGTTGTAGCCGCGGGCTGCAGCGTAGTTGTAGTCGATGCTCGTGCCGTCGAGGATGTCGTTGGCCTCGCGCACCTCCGAGCGGGCATACTCGCCGCGGTTGGTCTGCGTGCCCTCGAACACGGCGTTCAGGAAGTTGTTGAACACCGCCTCGCCTTCCAGGGCGAAGTTGTACACACGCATCATGTAGAGGTAGGTGTCGGTGTTCGGCTGGCCTATCGTCAGCGGGCCGTTACCGAAGGCTGCAGTGCCGCTGAAGTCGAACGACACGTTGGGGATGCCGTTGATGTATATCGAGCAAAGGTGCCTGCCCACCGTCTCGTCCATGTAGTTCTTCTGTATCGTCACGCAGATGTGCGTGATGACGTTCTCGCACAGGCCTACGCCCTGCAGCGTCCTCTCGATGGCTCCGGTGGCCAGCACGAGCACCTTTGTCGGGTACAGGATGAAGCCCTCGTAGTCGCTGCCCACCTGAGTGAGCATCGTCAGGATGGGCTCGCTCTCGTCGCCGATGTTGGCAGCCCTCACAAGCATCTCCACGGTACGCCCGTTGTTGTCGATGGTCTCCAGAGGCTTCAGCTGCGGAACGACCACCGTGCTGCGTGCCGGCACCACGAGTGCCTGGTGTCCGTATTCGTCCTGCGTCCATCCGTCGCTGGCCCATCCGAAGCCCGTCCACTCGGCGGCATACTCCGGCGTCACGGCGTTGGCGGCGGCGTTCTTGACGACATCCTTGTCTATCTCGCTGTTCGAGCGTTGGGCGGCATTGAGGTAGAACACGGCACCTGCCGTGGCGTTGAAGGCCAGCGAGTTGTCGAACGGCATCGTCACCGTCTCCGTCACGCCTGCCTGTCCCATGTCGTAGGGAGTGATGCTCGCCTGCAGCTGTCCGATGATGGTCTCGCTGACGATTTCCACCTCCAGGGCAGGCGCGTAGTCGTAGGTTTCGCCTTCCGCCACGCTCATCGTCAGTGCCTGCAGCACGTGTGTGCCTTCAAGGGTTACGGTGGGCTGTATCATCACGCTGTCGGCGTTCACCACGGCGAAGGCAAACAGCTTGTCGCTCATGTAGTTCACGGCAGCCTCACTGACCTCGTTCACGCATACCATCGGCGCGGTGTCGTTCTCCACGAGGCAGATGATGTTGTACGTCTTGTGGGCTGTCGAGACGCCGCCTCCTTCAAGCCAGATTTCTATCTGATAGACACCCGATGCCGACGATGCTGGGAACATCGACGCGTCGATCGTGTACGAGTAGGCGGTGGTGGTGTAGTTCTGGTTGGCCGCGAAGTTCAGGGCGATGGGCTCTGCGTCGGCCACCTTTATCTTCAGCGTCTTGGCGAGGTTGCCCGCGAAGCGGATGCCGTTGAGCGTGTAGCCTGAGCCTTCCACCCACGGCGTCTGCCAGCGGTGGGCGACGGTCAGCGTGAGGTTCGTCAGGTTTGCTGTCAGCACAATCGTCTTCGTCGCACCGCTCGTCGAGCCTGTCACGCTGACGCGGATGCGGTTCGCACCGGTCACCAGCCATGAGCGCGCGTCGAAGGTGGACTCGCCGCCTTCGGCCAGTGCCTGGTTGGCTATCTTGTTCACGTAGCCCGTGCCGGTGTCCACAGCCACGCTGTAGGTGTAGTTCTCGGGATAGGCCGAACCTTCGTCGCCGACGCTCTCGTATTTCGTAGTCTCTGCCGAGATGGTGATGGGCGTGCTCACGTCTCCAGTCAGCACCGAGAAGATACTTTCCACGCTCGTCTCGACGCTGACGACATACGAGTCGCCGACGAGCTGCAGCGAGCACAGCTGCGTGCCGCCTTCCTCGTCGTAGAAGTTGATGGCTCCGTTCACGTACTCGGCGTGCCCGAACTTCGTGGGCAGGTCGCCCAGCTGCTGCCTGTTCGACTTCACGGCAGCGAGGAGGGTGTTGAACTCCTCCGCCGACAGTTTACCACTGGCGCTAACGCCGCCATTCTCTACTTTCTGGCCGATGTCGTCTATCGTCATAGCTACTTTCTCCTTTTTACGAACGTGTTATATCGAACGGTGGAATAGGGGCAGAAGTTCACGACTTTTACCCTGTAGCCCTTCGTGCCCCATTTCCACCACAAAAATTTCTTCTTGTACTCTTTCTCGACGGCAATGGCGAGGCTGTCTTGCAATACAATAGCCAAAATACCGGAATTAAATCTTAGATCCAGCCATGCGTCATGATAGGCGAGTACACTGTCCTTTCCGTCTTCGGATTTAGAGTCCGGCTCCGGTGTGAGAGGCACTTCGGCCTCGGTGACGGTACCCATGGTCTGATAACTCTCCAGCGCACTGACCTTTATGTCGAGGTCCTTCAGCAGCTGACGGTCCTCCTTGGTCAGCACGTTCTTGATCTTCTCCACCTCGACCACCTTCTGCGTCACCACCTCGACGGTGTCGCGGATGGTGTCGCGCTGCAGCGGCGTGTACTGCTGTGCCTTCGCCAGTTCTTCACGCAGCTGCTCGTTCTCCTTCTTTAGTTTGTGGTCACACTCGGCCACTGCACAGGCAGCGACGGCCCACAGGGCTACCGCCACGATGTACGGCCAGAACATTCTCCAGAGATTTTTCATACACAGTATATGATGTAGAACAATGCAACTCCCACGAAACCGGCGGCAAGGTCCTCCTCGTCGAAGAGGCCTTCCGTCTTCTTGTCAAAGCACTCCTTCCACAGGCAGAACAGGAAGCCCACGGCCACACCCACCAGCCCGATCAGCGGGCGCGGCATGCCCAGGAACAGCGAGGACAGCGTCGCGCCCGTCCACGACACGATGAGGCCGAGCACGATGTGCACCCATTTGTCGGTGTTCCACTTCCGGCACAAGGTCAGTATCTTGTCAAACAGTCTTCTCATTTCACGTGCAGTATTTGTCGGCGGTTGCCCTTGGCGTTGAAGCTGATGTGCACCCACTGGAAATCGTATTCGTCTATCAACTGGTCGAACGGGAGACGTAGTTTCTGCGCCAGCTCGAACAGCTTCTTGTTCTCCGACTTGCTCTTGCCCACGGCCTGAAGGTCGGCTGCCTGGCCAGTCAGGTGCTGGCTCCTGGCAGCTCCGCCGACGGCGCGGTTCAGCCTGGCGCACCGGTACCCGCTGCTCACGGTGATGGGCTTGCCGTAGGCCTCCCGCAAGGGGTCGAGGATGTTGGCCACGAGGGCCGTGAGGTTGGCCTTCACGGCGGCGCTGGGCGTGTTGTCGATGCCCTTGCGCGAGGCGGTGGCGCTGGATGTGAGTTCGTTGATGCTAAAGTATTTCATGCTTCTTCCTCCTCTCTATGCAGCTCGACGGATGTCTCGCCGTGCTGGAATTTCAACTCGTAGCCGAGCTCGAGCGCGCGGAACCCGTAGAGCAATGTCGGGAAGGCTATCAGCTCGCCGACGGCGGTCAGCACGCTGCCGTCTATGACTCCCGTTGGAGGCACGAAGAAGCCGCCGATGATGAGCGCAGTCGAAATGACGAAGCACAGCACGAAGGTCAACCGACACAAGCAGCACTTCTCATTCTTGCTGGCACTCTTGAAGTCTTTAATCCCGCACATGCTATCATCTCGTTTAGATCAGGGCGTTAATGACGAGTGCTAAGAGTGTGCCGACAACGGCTCCGACGATGCCGCAACCGGCATTCGCCTTGCTCTTCGCCATGTCCTGACGCGTCACAGTGAAGTGTGCGGCCACTGTCCAGGCACCTGCGCAGCACAGGGCTACTAAGAAGGCGAAGGCTGCGACGTTGACGAGGGGTACGTCCTCGGAGCCTGCGCCGCCGAAGAACACTGCCATGGCGATGGCGGCTGCCAGCACCAGTGCGAAAAACTTGCTTTTGATAATCTTTTTCATTTGCGTTACTTTTAGGTTGAACTTATGGTTGAAAAATCACTCTCCAAATACGAACTCGCCGAAGGTGTACGGGAAGCCTACGCTGCGCTCCCTCCACTGCGAAATGTCTGCATGGGCGAGGCTGTTCAGGATGATGGGCCACTCGTTGGTGTCCAGCTCCGGCATGTCGCTCTCCGGGTAGCTGATCTCCAGCTTCACGCTGCCTCCGCTCTGGGCGCGGCCGCGTATCTCTACGGTGATGCACTTTACGGCCATTGCTGCTTGTCCATTGTTATGTAATACTCGCTTGTCGCGCCTGCCAGCACGCTCGGCGCCAGCATGCACTCCGTGGTGGCCTCGTGTGCGTCGGTGAAGTTTGGCGCGGGTGCCACGTAGGCGATGTCTATCTCTTCTCCCGAGCTGGAGCCTATGCTTACCGTGGTGGCCACGGGAACGAACTCCTCGGGGTTCTCCACTTCCCAGATGAGGATGTGGCGCGTCGTCTGTCCCTGCGACGTCGGAACGTCCACGACCTGCGAGCGCAGGCGCAGCGTCTGTCCGGGAAGGATGGCGATGAAGCGGGCTCTGTAGCCGCCGCATGAGAAACGGCCCGGCTGCCACAGGGGCGAGCTCGACTGGTTGAACGTCTTCATCGCTACGCTGTCGCCGGCATCGACGTTCTCCTGGCACACCAGGCGCGGGTCGGCGCACACCAGAACGGCCCTGCTGCGCAGGTAGTTCATGTACTGTGTCTTCTCCGTGCTGGCGGCCCATCCCTCGATGGCTTTCCAGTTGTTCACGAACAGGTCGCTCTCGTTGGCCACGGTCAGGCGCGTGCCTGCCTGGTTCCACAGGGCCACCTTGTACTTGGCTGCGTCGGCATCCGATGGTCTGAGCAGGCTGAAGCGGCCCGCAGCGTCGAAGGTTATCTCGGTGTCGCCGCTCCACAGGGCGAAGCCGTCGTCGTAGAAGGGCAGGCACACGAGATGGTTGCTCGCGGATGGCGAGGCGAGGTCTGTCACGGCGGTGTTCACGGCCTTCACGATGACAGAGCGTATGGCGTCCATGCCGGTGTTCTGGCCCATGTTCACGAGCGTCACGGCGGTGTCCTGATGGGCCACCACTGCGCTGTTCTCTGTCACCACGCCGTTGAACTCTGCGTTGGTGTCGAAGCGCACCTTCTTTCCGTCGAACACGGTGCCTTCTGCTGTCATGTACATACCTGCCATGACGATGCCGTCTTCGGTCACCTCGGCCTCGATCTTGTCGTAGAACACGTCGATGCGCGCCGAGGTGCGCTGTATCAGGTCAAGGGCGGCGATGGTCTCCTGGTCAGTCACTTCCTTCCAGTAGTAGCTGGTCACGTCGTTCTCGGTCACTGCCTCCCAGCGCCAGTTCCTTCCGGCGGTACCGGAGGGAAGCGAGCGGTCGAAGTACAGGTCCTGCACGTGCTCTTCCTTCAACGCGTCTGTCGTCCATTCGCTGGCAGGCTCGTTGGCGGTGGCACTGGGCGATGTCTCGTTGGGCGTAGGAGTGCCTTCTCCGAACCAGATCTTGAACTTTCTGCCGGTGGCCTTCTCAAGCTCGTCCTCCACGTCGCTGATGCTCTCCTCTACGGTCTTGCCGTTGCTCAGGCTGACATCGCCCTGCACCTTCAGGCCTCCCGCGGGGGTGTACTCCAGGAACTTCTTGTCGGTGCGCTGCTCGTCGGGCACGCCGTAGGCGCTCTTGTCGCCGATGAACAGCGAGCCGTAGGTGTTCGAGTGCATGATGCCGTCCTGTGAGCTGTAGCCGTCCTCCTTAACGACGTAGGCGGCTATCTCCCAGTAGTTCCTGCTGTCGGAACCGAGGCCCTGGTAGTAGGTGATGGAGGGGGCATCTGCCGCCGTGGCGCTCATCATGATGGCGCTCTGGCGTCTGCTGGCGGCAGCACCGGTACCGCGGTAGCCGAACTGGATGATGTTGTCGCCCGCCTCCGGTATGCCGCTGTTGGGTGCGCAGTCTGTCTCGCTGAGCATGATGTAGTCGTCGCCGACTGCAGTCACGAGGCGCCAGTAGTATTTCGTCTTGACGTTCTGCGACGTTCTCTCGCGCAGGTTCGCAGCCTGGCAGAGCGCCTGGTCGCCCACCGCGAAGTCGTTGAGGATGCTGCGCTTGCCGTCGGTCGTCTCGAAGTAGCACTTGTAGACGTAGATGTCCTGTCCCGTGGTGACGTCGGCACCGATGGAAATCCTCTCTACCTTGATGCACACCATGGCTGCTGCCGTCAGTCCTATCTCACCGCCGACGTGCTTCAGCTCGCGCACGGTGATTTCCCTGAAGTAGGCAGCCTTCACGACCTCGAGGAAGTCGATGTAGAGCGTCACGGTACCATCCTGGTTCACGACGACGCCACCGCCGTTCTGTCCCTGCTGGAAATTGCCGAAGGTGGTATTCTGCAGATGGGTGTCTCCATCCACTTCCAGGTCGTTCTCCACGGTCAGGTTTCCCTCCATGTTCGTATCGCCTGTCACGGAGAGGGCAGCGAGCTCGGCAAAGTCGGCCAGCAGGTTCTTGAACCATGCCCAGCCGGTACCGGACATTCCTGTCACTGTCTCCTTCACCCATCCCCATGCGCCGATGGCGCCGAGGAGCAGTCCCTTTTTGAACGTGATGACGCCGGCAGCCTCATCGTCGTTCTTCTTACTCAGGAAATTCTCGGCCGCGTATTCCTGGGCTTCTTCCAGGACGGCAGCGTCCATCTCGGCGATAGTGGTCCAGTCGCTGCTGTCCGAGCGCAGGTTGCCGGCCACCTCGGCCTCTCCGGCCTGTGAGGCGTAGTCGGCTGTTGCGGCATGGTCGGCGCTGCCTCCCTGGGAACTGCCGCCGCCAGACATGCTTTGGACGATCTTCGTCACGCTGTAGCCGCGATCGTCACCCTTCGGTCTGTTGAATTTCCTGATCTTCATCTACTATATAAACATCCGCGCTGTTAATAACTCTGAACTACTTCTTCTCCACCAGCTTCACCGTGCTGCTGTTCATCTTGTAGTCGGTCTGCAGGTCCACGGCGACGAAGGTCTTTCCCGCGAACAGCTGCAGACCGTAGGCATAGCGGTCCAGCAGCGACAGGTCGGCGCGCAGGGGCAGCTTCAGCAGGATGCTGGGAGTGGAATACTGGTTCACCAGACGGTATATCATGTGCTCCTCCTGGCGAAGGCCGTGGGTTCCGTCAAGGCCGTCCTCGTCACTGCTCTCCCAGCTGGCCTCGCCGCTCTGGCAGGCCCGGTTGTACAGCTTGTCGACGTACGAGAAGGCGTTGCCGCTCAGGAAGGCAGGGGCACTGTAGTTGGGCTTCTTGTTGTCCCAGGTACAGATTTTCATGTCCACCTTGCTCATGGCGCTCACGCTGCCGTTGGCAATCTCGTTCACGTACTCGGTATCGGAGTCCTTGTCCTCGTTCTCGGGGTTCCCGATGGCGGCAAGCACCTTAAGCCCGCTGATCCATACGGAGTCCAGCGAGTTGTCCTTCACCATGTGGTGGGGGTTATAAATAGTGAGCTTCGGCTTCGCAAGCGTCAGCGGAAGTCCCGCCAGGGGGATGGCATAGCCGTCCTCGTCGAGGCCGTCCTCGTAGGTCACGGTGTTCCTGAAGTTGAAGTCCTTGTTGTAGAACTGGTCGGCGTCCAGGCCTCCGTCGCTGTCCTGCGAGTTGCCGGTGTCCAGGTGGTCTGCCTCCGAGAAGGGCAGCTTGAACTTGCTGGCGGTGGTCGTCCAGGCGCTGCCGTTCCAGTAGTAGTTGCCCAGCTTCAGCTGGCAGGGCAGCCACATGCGGTCACCGAAGTTGTTGTGGCTCTTGTCGTCCACGCGTGTGTCGCTCGGCGGGAAACCTTCGGGAACCGCCAGGCACCTCACCTTTCCCTGGATGATGATGTAGGCGTTCTCGCCGCCGAAGAAGGCGGTCACGTCGCCCGTGTCGCTGCTCTCTATCATGGGGTACTTGTCGTCGGTGGTGAGCTCCGTGCGGCCTTGGCCGCTGGTACCGTCGAACGACCGCCATCTGATGGCGATGTAGTTCGTGAAGCTCACGCTCGACGGGCTCTGCGAATATTCGCTGACCTTGTTCACGCTCACGCCTACGAGGTAGGCGCCTATGACGTTCATCAGGCGCGTATAGTTTGCTCCCTCCTGAGTGCTCTCCACGAGGTTGCTGCCGCTCTGCACGTACTGGTGCAGCGTGAAGTGGGGGTTGCCGAAGAACCGCATGAAGTTCTTGTACTTCGAGTGGTTCGACTCGGTCATCACCTTCAGCTGGCGGCCTTCCTGTGTGGCACCCATGTTCACGATGGTCCAGTTACTGCCCTCGAGGCTGCCGCTCTGGTCGGTCTCGGTGACGTTGTGCAGCAGGCCGGTGTCGAACACGCTGGGCGTAAGCTCGTCGAAGTCATACAGCGATGCCTTCACCGACACCTTGTTGTACACCTGGTCGAGCGAGATGGAGCTGCCGTTGCCGCTGTAGTCGTCGTGCACGATCGTGCGGAGGCCTCCCTTCGTCACGAGCGTGTAGGTCTCGTCCGCCAGCGTGTAGCGGTAGTATTGGTGGTTTCCTGCCCGCAGGGCATCGAAGTCCACGAAGTACACCTCATCGCCCACGGCGACGGCGGTCACGCCGAGATAGGTGCAGACGGCCTCCAGCACCTCCTTGTAGGTCCAAGCCACGTCGGCATCTGTCTCGCTGGCATCATCCTTCTCGTCAAAGAAGTTCTGCTCTGATATATAGAGCTTCGACAGCAACTCCGTCGTTCCGCTGCTCTGCTGCTGGGTGTTCGCGCTGACGTAGAACGCGGTGTAGGCACCGGCCCTGGCTACGCACTTCTGCAGGATGCCGAGGAAGCTCGCCACGGAGCTCGCACCGCGCTGGTAGGGGTAGTAGCGCAAGGTCGAAAGGGCATCCACCAGCTCCACGCCGATGGTGTTCCGCTCATAGGCGAAGCCCATGTCGTACAGGTTCGGGGTGGCGTAGCCAGTCCAGACGACGCTGCCGCCGCTCGTCAACACGGCCTCGACGCTCTGGGCACCGGGGGCGTACAGGTTCATCATGTAGTCGCTCGTTCGCAGCTGGGCAGTGGCCTTGCTGTAGATGGCAGCCTTGTACAGGCCGCCGGAGTGGTGGGCCACGAAGGGCGCGCCACCCATCGTAACCTGCAGGGGCGTGCTGCTTCTGTCGCCGTTGATGTTCAGCGTCAGCTCGAAGTGCGCGCCCGTCTTCATCTGGTTAAACTCGCCTCTGTATCTCATAGTCTTCTGCTCTGTAAATAGAAAAAAGCCCCGCCCCATCAAGGGCAGGGCCTCCGCAACATGAAAAAAGCACTCCGGTTATTAAGAGGCTGCGACGTGTGTGATGTCGCCAGTGATGGTCAGGTCGCACGTGAAGGTGGCGATTTCGCCGTTCGGGTCGTTCTGCTCCAGGCCGGTGATGTAGGCATAGCCGCTCAGGTGCTCTGCGTTGGCCAGGGGCGTGAAGCCCGCGGTGGGAACCTCACCGTCGCCGTCAGTGGCGGGCGACATCTTCCACTCCACCTTCGTCTTCGCCTTCATGGCGTCGAACAGGTCGTAGTAGCTCTTGCCCTCGGCGGTCGAGCAGAACATGTTCTCCGTGTGGAGCGTTCCGTTCATCGTCGTGGGCTCGATGTCGGTCATCGCGGCAGCGGTGTCCTTGTTGGTAATCTCGCTGGTGTTCATCGTGAGGCTCAGGGAGCACGTGGTGGCTCCGGCGATGCTCTTACCACCGATGAAGAGCATCAGGTTCTTGCCTTTCTGATATACGTTTGCCATTGTCTATCGAAGTTTCAAATTGAATGTTAATCCTTGTACAAACACATTGTTCACATAGTCTTCCGTGCGGGTGTCGAAGCGGCTCTCCAGCACAGACAGCGTCCCGTCGCCTACCGCTATCTCGCGGTCGTCGAACTGGAGGGCCTCCAGTATGGCCATCGCGATGTCCACGCCTTCCTTGTACTCGTCAGTGCAGACGACGATGCCTTCCGTCACCAGCTGCTGGTAGAAGAACGAGTCCTTGTCCCTGGCAGCGCTCATCGACATGCACGAGTACACCACGTACGGGAACTGGGTTCCCTCAGGAGCCACGAGGGGGAAGATCCTCTGGCCTACCTTCGCGGTGACGGCTGCCGTCGATGCGAGGACCGAGTAGATGGCCTCGCCGATGTTCAGGTTCTGTACTCTCATCTCAATGTCTGCAATCTCTGGTTAACGGCACGCTCGATGTCGTGGCGCAGTATCGAGAAGATGCTGCCTTCTATCATCTGGCGCGTGGTGTCTAAGTAGTGTAGGGCGGGGATGCTGCCACGCTTCACGCCGGGCTTATACTGCCGGGCAGGGACGTGGCGTCCGATACTGTCTGTGTAGGGAGCTGTCTTGTAGGCTTTCTTCGTCTGGCGCACGCCGGTCTTGTACGTGCCGTCGTTGAAGATGTAGAGCCACTCGCGGGGAATGAGGTAGGTCGTAAAGCCGAGGGTCTTCGAGCTCGTCGTCACTGTCCAGGGCTTCGACTTCACGCCGCGGCGCGCATGCTCAGCCAGGCGGTAGGCTCTGTCGTTCTCGGCGATGTGGCTGCGCAGCACGGTCTCCACGAGGCCTTCTGCGTGCTTCATCGCCGGACGGACGTCCTGCTCCATCGAGATGTGGCCTATCTCACGCAGGGTAGGGGAGACGGCATTCTCAACCTTGACGGTGAACAGCTCACTCATTGACTTGCTCGGTTACGATCTGTAGTTCATTTCTCCTCACGTTGCCCACAATGGAAGTAATCCTGTAGATCCTGTCTTCCCAGCGGAGCTGGTGGCGCTCAGTGATGAGGCCCCTCATCCAGTAGTAGCAGAAGAAGGTCACGGCGTAGCTCTGCACGACTTCGTGCTGCTCGTCGCTCTTCACGCCACTCTGGGCAAGCACCTTCATCCGGAGTGTCTGCTGCTCCTCGTACGTCACCTTCTGGGCGCCATACGCGTCGCGGCTCTCCACCGGACGGAGGACGGTCACTGTCTCCCTGAGCTCTCCACTGCTCATATACTCCAACGTTTATATTGGTACAACAGTCTCTCGAAGGCCTTGGTCTCTTGCGTTCCGCTGTAGACTTCGCTCTCTCGCGAGTTATAGAGCGTCGCTATCAGCATGAGCATGGCCTGCTTCACCTGGGGCTTCGCAAGCATCGTCGCCGCAGCCTCCGCGTCGTCCTCGAGGTCGAGGAACGTCGTGGCGTAGCTCTCGGCAGCGTCACGCTCCTGCTCCAGCAGCCCGTCATCCCCAGTATAGTCGCTGGGGATGTTCAGGTGCTGCTTGATGGCTGATATGTTCAGTACGCTCATGCCTCGTCAAGTTTAAGCGGTGGGAGCCTTCAGGATGATCTTCGACATAGGAACGATGTCGTTGCCGGACTTGTTGTAGCCGCGACGAACGAAGTAGTCCCAGTACGAGTTCACGACCAGACGGACGGTGCCGTTCAGAGCCTGGGTGTACGGGTCGACGAGGACCTCGATGCCACCCCACTGGCCGACGGTCAGTTCGCTGAAGTCGCCGAGGATGAGGCCGCGGTCGGCCACGTTGTTCGAGAAGTAGCACTTGCGGCCGTCGATCATGCCATCCTCCAACAGGTAGACGGGCTGACCGGCGATCTTAGGTGTCTGCTTCAGGGTGCCGTGGGCGTCGTACGAAGCGACCCAGGAGAGGCTCTTGAAGTTGTTCTTCAGGAGGGCGGTCTCGGCATCCACGAGGGCACCGTAGGTGATGTCAGCCGTGCGTGCGGTCACGCCGTTCAGGAGGCCTGCAGGCTTCGTGGCGCTACCGGCAGCGCTGCCGAACATGGTGCTCTCGAGGCACTGGCGGACTGCAGTCACGAGGCTCTGCTGCAGGTAGGCCTCGATCGAGTCGTTAGCCTGGATGAGCAGCTGCTTCGAGATGTCGATGTAGGCGGTGATGCGCTTCGGGGCGAGTGTCTTCTGCTTGAAGGTGCCTTCGCCGTTGGCGGCAGGGGCAACCTCACCAGCCCAGCCGGCGGTCGTGCCAGTGTAGAAAGGAACGACGATGTCGCCCTTCAGACCGGTCAGGATGGTAGCACCAGCCTGAGCGGCAATCAGCTCGTTCTCCAGAGGAGTCACGAGGTCAAGGAAGTCGGGGGCTATGTCCTCCTTACCGAGGGTGGCGGTGCCGGCCTGCAGGGTGGCGCGCTTTTCCATCGGGATGAAGAAGCCCTTGCCGGTACGTGTCATGCCTTCGGCACCACGCTTGTCAACGGCTGCCTCGGGCTCTTCGAGCTCACGGCCTTCGCAGATGGCGCGGATGGCCTCAACCATGCGGAAACCGCGGGTAGCCTTCTTCTGGGGCTTCTGCTCGGCCAGCCAGTTCTCGAGGGCCTCGATCTTGTCGGTCCAGGAGCGTACTTCAGCCTTCAGGCCTTCGTACTCCTTGTTCTCGTCTTCTGTGAGGCTGCGCTGCTCCTTCTGTGCCTTGTTAAGCAGGGCCTCCATTTTGCGCTGCGCTGTGGCGCGCTTTTCTTTCATTTCGAGTGTAGTCATTCGTCTTGAAATTTTGAGGGTTAATAAATGCTTTGTCTTAACTTATCGTAGTACCAAGCGCCAGGAGCAGCGTCCTTGTGCTGGTCGAGAAGTTCTTTGGCCTTCAGCTCATCGAGGCCCTTGGTCTCAACGCTGGTGGCGTCGTAGGCGGGAGTCACCACGAGGCTCACGTCGTACAGGCGGCTGATCTTCACGATCGTGCGCTTGTAGTTGCCTTCCTTGTCACTCTCCCAGTTGTCCTTTTCCACGGAGAAGGCGAAGCTCATGCCACGGATGTCGCCGCGGCGAACACTCTCGAGCATGTCGTTGCCCAGCTGCGTGTTCGGAGCCTCGAACTCGCAACGAAGGCCCTTGTGGTCCACCTCGAGCGTCAAAGTGCCCTCGCCGTTCACACTTCTGGCAAGAACGCCGGGTGCCTCTGAGTGGTTGTACAGGGCCACCACGTCGCTTCTCTCTATCACGCCGTCGAAGCAGTGCTTGTCCAGGCGTTCGACGAAGCCCATGTCCTTGGAGTCACTGTCGAAGACGGCTGCGTAGCCGCTGATGGTGCGGCTCTCCTTGCCTTCCTCGGCCTTCCTCACTTCGACTTGGCCTTGCAGAAATCGTACTTCTTTTTTCATAATTTCCAATAATTCGCTTTCCTACCCTTATAGCACCTACGATGTTATTAACATTGCATAAAAAATTTGGTTATTTAGACATAGTCTAAATAAAATTTCGTATATTTGCACCGGAAACAATAATTCGCAAACCTATGTCACGTCAGAAGAAAACCTATCAGACCTGCCTCGATCCTCACGACAGCATGATCATCGACGAAATCGCACAGCGAACAGGGTGTTCAACCTCCGCGGTGCTGCGCCACGCAGCGCGCTCTCTCGTCAGCCAGTATGACCAAGCACGCCGATGAGGTCTTCAAACTCGTCATGTCTCTCTACCGGGAACTCGCACCGCTGCGGGAAACCGATGCCGACACCTTCCAGGACACGGTGCTCTGGATGGCCGAACACACGCGCACGATGCCGAAGGACTTCCTGCGGGCGTTCCGCATGCGCTTCAGGTTCCTGCGCATCGAGAACCGGGTCCGCAACATATCACTCACGCACGACGTGCAGGACCTCTCCGAGCCGTACAGGGAGGTGACGTCCGACGTCAGCGACAAAGAACTAATCGACAGCATACGAAATGCCATATCTGAAGAAAGCCAGGAGGCCGAGCCGTGAGTCCGACGACCAGAAACGACGCGAACGGCAGAAAATCTACTCGTCGAAGAAGTGGAAGCTCATGCGGCTGGCGTACATCGACCAGCACCCGCTCTGCGAAATCTGTCTGCAGAAGGGCAGGGTGAACGCTGCCGTCGACGTGCACCACCGCGTCAGCTTCACCGACTTCGATGGCCTGAAGCGGCTGGAGATGGCATACAATCCCGCTAACCTCATGGCACTCTGCAAGGAATGCCATACAAATATACACCTGCATGAAAAAAGAAAACGCTAAGCAACAGTTCACGACGCAGATCATGACGCTGGCAACCTGTCGAGAAGAGGTGCTGGCCTATATCGCCGAGGTGAAGGCGCACCTCGAGGACACGCGCTCCATGTGCGCCCTCGACCCCATGCCCATCAGCATACTGGGAGTGCAGCTCAACACGTTCTGCGAGTGCGCCACGGCCATCAACGCAGAGGGGCTCCTGGTAAAGGGCGAGAAGGGAGGACTGATAGCGAACCCGAAAATAGCCATCATGAACCAGGCAGAAACGATGGCACTGAAAATCATGAAGGAGTACGGACTACTGCCGAAGTCCCGCAAGGAACTGGGCAAGGGCGCCGAACCGAAGAAGAAGTCGCCACTGTCGGCATTCATAGAGAAGTGATGGGCAGGAGCAAGAAGGTATATGTCCGATATGCCCAGGATGTCGTCGAAGGCCGCGTCGTCGCTGGGGAATACATCCAGAAGGCGTGCAAGCGCTTCCTGGACGACATGAAGCGTCATGACATACAACTTCGCTATAAGACGGTGGACCGCTGCATCGACTTCATCTCGCTCCTCAAACACACCACCGGCAAATTCTCGGGCAAACCGTTCATCCTCCAGCCGTGGCAACAGTGGATTGTGGCGAACATCGTCGGGTGGTACGTCCGTGACACGGGCTGCCGGCGCTTCACCCAGTCCTACATCGAGATGAGCCGCAAGCAGGGCAAGACAGCGCTGGTGGCGGCCATAGCGCTCTACATGCTCAGCGCCGACTATGAGGACGGTGCCGAGGTGGACCTCGCCGCGAACTCAAAAGACCAGGCAAAAATCGCCTTCCGAATGGCAAAGAACTTTGCGAAGGCGCTCGATCCGGAGAAGAAGGACCTCATAGCCTACCGCGACCAGATACAGTTCGTACTCAATGACTCGGTGATGAACGTCTTCGCAGCCGACGACTCGACGCTCGATGGCTACAACGCTTCCTTCGGCATCATCGACGAGTACCATTCCGCGCCTGACTCGTCGGTGCGCGACGTCATCAAGTCATCCATGGGTATGCGCGAGAACCCTCACCTCTGCACCATCACGACGGCAGGCTTCGACAAGACGCTTCCCTGCTACGAGCTCCGGAACTATGGCGTGGAGGTAGTCAGCGGCATCAAGCGCGACGAGGAGTTCTTCGTGGCCATCTACGAGATGGATGCCGACGACGACTGGCGCGACGAGCGGAACTGGCCGAAATGCGCGCCGAACCTCGACGTGACGGTGTCACGGGCGTGGCTGCGCTCGGAAGTGAACACGGCCGTCAACAACCCGCGCGAGGAGACAAACGTGAAGACGAAGAACCTGAACATCTGGTGCGACGTCGCCGAGGTGTGGATCCCTGAGCAGAAGCTGGTGAGCATATCGCGACCTATCGACTGGACAATGTTCAATCCTGACGAGGACCTGTGCTACGTCGGCGTTGACCTCTCGGCCGTGAGCGACCTCACGGCGGTGTCCTATCTCATACGACACGACGAACGGTATTATCTCTACATCGACTACTACTGCCCGGAGGAGGCACTGGAGACGAAGACGGACAAGGAGAAGTACCGGTTGTGGAAGCAGACGCGAGAGCTGCACGTCACGCCGGGCAACGTCACCGACTACGACTACATCACGCAGGACATCATCCGCCATAACCGCTACGTCACCATCGTGTCGATAGGCTACGACAAGTGGAACGCCACACAGTGGGCCATCGACTGCACCTCGCTGGGCATGCCGCTCGAGGAATACGGGCAGACGCTCGGAAACTTCAACAGGCCCACGCGCGAACTGGAGCGCCTCATCCTCATGGCGTCGCACCAGGCAAAGGAAGGAAAAGAACCGGTGCTCACCATCGACGCGAACGCCATCACGCTGTTCTGCTTCCGAAACGTCGAGCTCAAAAGCGACTGGAACGGAAACGTGAAACCTAACAAGTCCATCGACAAAAAGAAGATCGACGGAGTCATCGCCTGCATCGAGGCGCTCGGAGTGCTGCTCATGAACCCGCACTATGCCGGTGAGCTCCTCACGTCACTGTCCGAATAGCCTTCTTTCATTTTGCTTCTATATACCAGAAAAGCAGCTGCCCGTCGCGGGTGGCTGCTTTTCCTCTCAGTCCAAAAAAATGTAAACTAACTGAAATTCAATCAACTTAAAAATCTACTATTCTAATACCTAATCAATCAATCTTTCCATATACCGCGCCGACGTTTCCAAGCACGCCGACAAGGTCTGTGCCTACGACGCGAAGCCGCACCTCGGGCTGTGCGCCCATCGTGCCTCCGCCGTTGCGCAGCAGCCTCCACAGACGCGCCTGGTCGTTGCGCGTCAGCACGGCTTCACCGGGAGTGAGCATGGCGGGAACGGTGTCGTAGGCACCGGCACCGCGAACGATACCGCCGGTGTTGAAGCCTTGGATGGTGGCGATGGTGGTGGCTACGGCAGCGAGTCCTGCGCCGACGAAGGCAAGCCAGCCGAACGGGCCGAGGCTGCCGGCCTGTGCACTGGCCTGGGCGAAGCCGAGGATGATCTGACCGATGGAGGCCAGCACGGCACCGGCCTTGGCGACGGGACCGTTCTGTCCGAGACGCTTCAGGGCGTTGCCCATCACGACGAGTCCGGCGGCCGCGTCGGTGGCGCTGATGCCTCCGTCCTCGAACATCTGTGCGAGCATGGAGAAGTCATCCACCATGTTGCCGACGCTGCCGCTCAGCATCTCCTTGAAGTTCTCCATGGCCTGCTGCTGCGCCAGCAGACGGGCCATCTGGTTGGCATTGAACTCGTCGAGTATCTCGTTCAGGGGACCGAGCATCGACTGCAGGTCGGCGGGCTCTGGAAGGCCGAGGCCGGCGAGGTCGGAGACGGTGGCACCACCGGGGGCGGTAATCTCACTGATCTCCCAGATGCTCTTGCGGAACTGCTCCACCTGCTTCAGCTGCTGCGAGAGGTCGAGCTTCTTGGCAAGGTCGGTCTCGGCGTTCATCTTGGAGTTGAGGCTGCTGATGAGGCTGTCCACCTGCTCCATGGTGTGCAGCGTCTCAGTGAGGCTGGTGGACTTGCCGCCACCTCCCTTGCTGCTGCTCTTGCCGCTGCTCTTGCTGTCGCCGGTACCAGTCACCTCATTCATCCTCGGGGCGGTCTTCAGCAGCGTCTTGTACAGCTGCACGCCCTCGAGGGCATTGTTCCAGGCGTCCTTCAGGGTGTTCACCTGGGCGGTGTAGTCCTTGAAGCTGATCTCTCCGGTCACCTGCTTGGCGTAGAGCTCGCCCATCTTGGCGGCGAGTGCCTGTGCCTTCGCCTCCTCGGCAAGCATCTTGCAGTAGGAGTCGCTCTGGCTGATGAGGGTGTTCTTCCAGTCGCTCAGGGTCTTGTAGTGGCCCATCGTATCGCCGTATTTCTGGTTCAGCTCGTCGACGAGCTTCTTCTCTTCCTTCTCCGTACCGTTGAAGTGCACAATCTGGCGGCTGTATTTCTCCAGCTCCAAAGAGGAGCTCATGTAGGTCTTCGCGGCCTCGCCGTTGGCGTCGCTGATGGCATGGGTGGTCTCCCTGAGCAGCTCCAGCTCATGGGCGGTCTCCTTGGCATCGCTGATGAGCTCACTCAGCACGCCGACGAAGATGGTGGCAACACCGGCAGCGGCAACGAAGGGAAGGGCGTTGATGGCTGCCGTCAGCACCGTAGTGGCTACGGTGGCGCCTCCCTCGGCGGCGGCAAGGCCGGTGGTGGCAGCTGCTGCCGTTCCCTCGGCTGTCGCCTGCGCACCGGCTCCGGCTGTGATGAGGCCCTTCACCGTCGCATAGGCCTTGCCCAAAAGCGTCGACTTCGAGGTGAGGCTGTTGCCGATGGCCTGCACGGAGTTCAGGATCTGCTGCGCAGCCATCATCTTCTGGATGGCCTTCGTAGCGTCCTCGCTCTCCAAGCCGAACAGCGACATGGCTGCCTGGCCTGCCTGGAACACGCTCATACCGTCAGCAAGTGCACCGAAGGCAAGCGTCATGTTCCGCGTGTCATTGGCCTGGGCGTTGATTTCCTCGGTCACGTCGGACATGGCGTCCTTCAGCTCACCGGCGCGCTTCGCCAGCTTCTGGTATTCCTCGCTGGCAGGGCTCACACCGCTGGCAAGCATGCTCGTCATTGCGTTCGTAATCTGACGCAACTCCTTCTTCACGCTCGCGCCGCTGGTCTTCACGCTGTTCATGATTTCGCTGAACGACTTCTCCGCGTTCTTCGCGCTCTGATCCATCGACTGGTCGAAGGATGTCATGTCAGCGCCTACCTTGATGTTGGTGTTTGCCATTGCTATCTGTCTTTTTCTCGTTTACGTTTCTCCATCCTGCGCTCCTCCTCGGCCATCTTGGCCAGCAGCTTGTCACGCTGCTCGCGCGTCACCACCTGCTCGCTCTTGTCGGTGTCCCAGGGGAACTGCATCTTCGGCGAACCCTTGAACCATGCCCTGTGCAGGTAGCCGCATATCATGCGCGTCTGCTCCCAGCTCTCGCGGTTCTTCAGGTAGGCCTTGTCCAAAAGGGGCTGCATCTCGTACAGCTGCATCTCGTCGAGCACATAACTCGGACTGAGGCCAAGCTCGACTACCAGAATCTGGTAGACCTCAGTCCAAGTCAGTTTTTTCCACTGCCGTCGCCCTTCTTGGGCTCCTTCTTCAGGAGCGACTCCTCGGCCTTCAAGGCCTTAATGGAGAACTCCTGGAACTCCTGCATCAGGGCAGGGTTCTTGTCGATGATGTCCAGGAACTCGTCGAACTTCATCTCCACGTCCTTCGTGCCGGCAAGGATGCAGGCGTAGAAGTACACATACTGTCCGGTCAGCGTGCTGAGTGTCCACATGCTGCCGCTGATGGCTTCGGCCATCATACGGGCGCGTACACAATGCCTCATCGTGTACTCCTTGCCCAAAATCGTAATCTTTCCTTCCATGTTGTGTCTTATCTGTTATTTCTGCGTTTCGTCGTCCTCTTCCTGGTTGTTGCTGCCGTTCTTGGAGGGGTTGGGCTGCTGCTGGGCCTGCGTGGCGGTCATCGGCTTGTCGATGGGCACGAGGTTGCTCTGGATGAACGGCTGGTCGCCCTTCTTCACAGGCTCGCAGTTGAGCTGCTTGCGGATGTCGTTCGTTGTCAGAACGCCGAGGTTGAACATCTTAGTGTAGTATTCGGCCTGGGCATTCTTGTCTGTCCTGAGCATCATGCTGGTGTCGAAGCTCACATCGTACTTGAACTTCTCACTGGGCAGGAACAGCTTGCGCTCGAACTCCAGCTCTATCTTCTCAAGCATGGGCTGCAGCGTGTCGGTGAGGAATGCCAGCTGGCTTGCCTCGATGCTGCTGTAGCTCTGGGTGCTCATGTCGTAGGCCTTCAAAGGACTCACGCCGAAGAACCGGCAGATGTCCATCACGCTGTACTGGCGCGTCTCCAGCAGCTGGGCGTCGGCAGGGTTCACGCCGATGGCCTTGTAGTCCATGTCGGCTTCCAGCAGGGCGACGCTGTTCGTGCCGCCTTGCATCTTCGAGCGCCACTGAGTCATGAAGTCGTCCTTCTGCTTCTGGGTCAACACGTGGTTGACGGTGACTACGCCGCTGAGGCTGGCACCTGACTCGAAGAAGTCGCGGGCGTGCTGCTCGCTGTCGTAGGCGAGGCTGAGGGTGTCGGCGGCATGGCGGATGGTCGACAGGCCATGCTCGCCGTCATGGGAGAAGTTCGCGACGTGTATCATGTCACAGGGCTCGATCCAGCCGTAGCGCGCGTGGGCATAGGCCATGATGTGTCCCCACTCGTCGTCGACGATCGTCACGGTGTCCGGATGGAGGAACTCCAGCTCGATGGCGCTGCCGTCGCGGTCGCGGATGATGTGCACGTAGGCGTTTCCCTTCAGCTGCATCGACACGACCATCGACTTGATCATCTGGAACCTCGACATGTACTTCGACGGTTCCTTGTTCACCAGCCAGTAGGCAGTGTGCGAAGTGGCCAGCTTCTTGTAGCCGCGACTGTCCACCTTCAGTATTTGTATGGGCAGCTGTGCGACGGCATCGCTCACGCACTGGACGCAGCGGTACACCGTCGACAGCCTCATCGACATGGCTTCACTGTAGCGCGAGCCGATGCTGCTCAGCAGCACACTCGTGCTGTCGCGCTTCTCTTTCTTCCTCCTGAATATGCGGTCAAATACTCCCATTTCTCGTCATTTTACAATTTCTACTATATAAACACCCGCGCTGTTAATAACGGAGCCAAAAGATAGCGCATTTATGCAAATCGTACAAATAAAAAAGGCAGCGGCCCTCGCGGGCAACTGCCTCCTAAAGCGATTATGAGTTAAAAGCGTGGAACTGCTATCCGTCGCGAACCACAGTCCAGAAATAGTCAATAATCAATAAAATCTAAAAAACAGTCAAGAATATTTCAATACCTCGCGTGTCTTTGCTCGTAAGACCTGCGGTATCGTATGATAATCCGCACATCGGCGCGTACGGACTCGGGGCATGAGGCCCCGCTGCAGCCGCACCACTCGCCAGATGGCGTGTACACATCGTACTTCGGAAAGACTTCCGTGCAGTTCTTCACCACCACGTACCCGTCGTCAGTGGACGCCACTCTCTGGTGGAACAGATCTATCTCCGGTATCATAGCCTTCATCGTTCAATTCAATCTCCCGCGTAGTCGTCTACGTCGTTCAGGCATTCCATGTCCATATCAGCCGCCATGTTGTGAGCCTCGACCTGGCCGCGCACGACCGACAGGCACTCGTTATAGCCTGCTGCCCATCCCGAAGCGAAGAAATCAGCCAGCCTGTACTGGGACTTGTCCAGCATCTGCAGATTGTCCTCCACGAACTTGGAAGTGCCCTCCTCGCTGCACTCGGGACTGTGTTCGAGCAGCGTCTTGCCGATGCGGAGGCGAAATTTGCGGTAGAAATCCTTCCAGTCGTTGGCCAGCATCTGCCCCAGCTGCTCCGCATCAGGCAAAATTATCGTAAACACTACGGCTCTCTTCCCGTCGTTTCCTCCTTTTCCTCCGGTATTCCCGAAGTTGGTACCATCGTTTCTCCCGGCGTCCCCGCCGGTGCTTTTTCCATTTGTCTTCATATAATTCACGCTTTTGTTGTTATTATCTTCAATTTTTAGCCGAAATCGGCAATTATCAGCCGGAAATCGGCCATTTTCAGCCGAAAATTTGCAATTCTGGACCGAAATTTTGCAATTTTACCCCTAAAAAATCCTCCGTCCGTGGAAAGAAGAGTTTGGTGCGGTTGTACGTCGCCTCGGCCCAAAATCGGAGGCCTATGGGGCAGGCTCGGCCCTGGCCCCTTGTGGGTGTCTGGCGGTGAGATATTTCAGCCCGTCGAGCAATCCCTGTTGCACGCCCTGCTTGTTCCTCAGTGCCATTGCTGCCCGTTCGTCCACTGTGCCTGCACAGATGAGGTTGTACACTATGACCGGATGCTGCTGTCCCTGTCGATGGAGGCGGGCGCATGCCTGTTGGTATAGTTCCAAGTTCCATTCTGCACCGAACCAGACGATGTAATGACCGCCTTGCTGCATGTTCAGGCCGAAGGCAGTCGAGGCAGGGTGGGCGAGCAGCACGTCGATGTCTCCCTTGTTCCAGGATCGGAGAGTGTCGTCGTCCTCATAGGCTACTACCTTGTACCCTTTGAGCGCTGCCTCTATTCGTGGAATGTCGTGCCTGTACTGATAGAACACCAGCACTGGAGAGGCGGCTGCCTCTACGAGCTCACGCAGTCTGCACAGCTTCTCGTCATGTATCTCGTGCACGTTGTGCTCTGTGTCATATATAGCACCGTTGCTGTACTGGGAGAGCTTGTTCATGAGGGCTGCTGCCGAGGTTGCCAGTACGTTGGCCTTCTCCTCAGAGTGCTCCTCCATGAACTCCATCACGCGGTCGCGCTCGAATTTCTCGTAGCCCTGCATGGTGGAAGGTGACAGCAGCACCTTCTCATCCACGACAAGGAGATCCGGCAGGGCGAGGTAGTCCTTCGCCTGCATGGAGAGGCAGATGTCCGCAATTTTTTTACGGATGGTCTCCTCGGCTCCCTTCTTGATGGTGCAGCGCACCACGATGCCGTTGTACCGGAACTGCTCGAAGTAGGTGTCCCGGTAACGGGTAACAGACTTTCCGAGACGTGCGCCCATGTCCAGGCAGTAGATCTGCGCCCAGAGGTCGACGAGGCCGTTCGGTGCTGGAGTACCGGTCAGACCGACTACGCGCCTGAAGGAAGGAGTCACTATGCGCATGGCCTTGAAGCGCTTGGACTTCGGAGTCTTGAACGACGTGAGCTCGTCGATCACCAGCATGTCGTACGGCAGCACTCCGTCGTAGAGGCCTGCCAGCCAGACGAAGGAGTCGCGGCCTATCACGTACACGTCGGCATCGGTGTTGAGCTGTGCGATGCGCTGCTTCTCTGTGCCCATCACCCTCTGGACTGCCAGCGAGAGGTGGTCCCACTTCTCAGCCTCATCCGTCCATGTTGACTCCGCCACTTTCTTCGGCGCCACCACGAGGACCTTCGACACCTCGGCATCGTCGATGAGGCGCTGGATGGCTGTCAGCGTCACCACCGACTTGCCGAGACCCATGTCCAGGAACAGGGCACACCGGTCATGGCTGAGGATCCACTGCAGGGCAGTCTCCTGATATGCGTGCGGCTTGTATCTCATACTTTATGTGCTTGATTACATCGTCAACTTCTTCCCGGCTGCTCACCGTGTACACCTCATGGCCGAGTTCCCTCAGCTCTCCGAAGCGGAACACCTGGATGGGCGACGGATGCTTTCCGCGGCTCTTCACTTCCACCCAGACTACTCTCCCTCCCGGCATCACGACCAGCCTGTCGGGGTAGCCCACCATGTTCGGGTTGGTGTACTTCAGGCACAGGCAGCCTGCTATCGTCACTCTCTTGATGAGGTACGCCTCGATGGCCTTCTCGCTCACCTCGGCATGCTCTACTACGTTCTTGATGTCTCTTCTCATAGTCTTGTTTCCTACGCGCGCGCGCGAAACGTATAGGGGCATTTGCGAATATGTGCGTTTTTTCGTGCGTAACGTGCGTATTTTCGTGCATTTTATGCGTTTTTTGATGTTTTTATAATTAGGTATAAAGTTTTTCTATTTTTTAGGAAACATTGGAAACAAACTTCGGAAAGCCCTTTGTATAAAGGCGTTTCCGTGTTTCCAAGTCCCCTCGTTTCGTTGGAAACACGTTGGAAACAGGAAACACGCTTCTTGTTTCCAGCTAAATGTCGGAAACAGGGCTGGAAACAGATTTTTTCTGCCATGTTCCGATGATGCCGTAGATGTCTCCCATGCCATAGCGCTGCTTCCCGATGAACTCATAGTCATCCCTCCGGTCCATCGCGCTGCGGAATTTCGACGCGCGGTAGATGTACTCGCTATCATCCCGCGAGCGTCCCAGGTACTCCTGGACGTACTCGGCTGCAGACACCCTCGTTCGCTCCACGATGCCCTTCGTCCTGATCTCCTCTCCGTCCTTGTAGTAGCGCCTGCGCTGGTCCAGCGTGTAGGCTGCCCAGTCCACCGGCAGCTTCGTCGAGAGGAACACTTCCACCATGTCGTTTATGGGGTCGAGTTCGGCGAGGGAGAAGGTCCGGCTTCGTTCCGACATCGCCTTCTCCATCCTCCTCGTCAGCTTCAGCGGACATCCCTCCCTGTACACATGGACAGCCTCGGCCCATATCTGGTCGCGGTCGGCTATCAGTGCATCGCGCACGTCCTCGACGCGCCGGTATGCTGCGTCCACCTTGATGGGCCAGAAACGGCGCTCGCCCGTGTCGTCCTTCAGGAACAGGGCCTCGTTCGTAGTGCCTCCGAACACGCACTGACGCGGTATCTCCTCAGGCTCCTCCTTGTAGGCTCCGCGGTATTTGTCCACGCAGTTCGTGATGAAGGACTTCACCTGCGAAGCCTCGCGGCGCTTCATGCCGTCAAGTTCCTGTATCTCG
>Ga0310697_10001759_pt1 | contig 24320 bp, 16 predicted proteins | sample 172DNAGHGlowgp2_FD_203883 | JGI IMG/M metagenome (GOLD analysis project Ga0310697, IMG submission 203883) | Sheep rumen microbial communities from Palmerston North, Manawatu-Wanganui, New Zealand - 1728 DNA GHGlow gp2 (v2) (version 2) | ecosystem: Host-associated > Mammals > Digestive system >...
CTGGGCGGTGAGTGCCTGGTATTTGGCCACCAGCAGGATGCCGTTGCGCGTGGCTATGCCGAAGAGGGTGATGAAGCCGATGATGGCGGGTATGCTGAGGCTGTCGGCGCCCAGTTTGACGGCCAGCACGCCGCCGATGAGGGCGAGCGGCAGGTTGAGCAGGACGATGAGCGAGAGGGAGAGATTGCGGAACTCGGTGTAGAGGAGCAGGTAGATGATGGCCAGAGCGAGGATGAATACCAGCACCAGGGTGCGGGTGGCGGAACGGGCGCTCTCGAACTGCCCCCCGTATTCGACGCGGTAGCCTTCGGGCAGCGGCACCTTTTGGTTGACGGCCTGCCGGATGTCGTTCACCACACCGATGGCGTCGCGGCCGCTGACGTTGGCCGAGACGACGAGTTTGCGCTGCACATTCTCGCGCGAGATGGTGTTGGGACCGCCCACGGAGACCACGTCGGCCACCTGTCCGAGGGGTACCTTGGCCCCGCTGTAGGTGTCGATGAGGGCATCCTTGACATCGTTGATGGTGAGCGTGTCGTTGGCGAACCGCTGTTTGAGGACGAGGTCGAAGCTGCGCTGCCCCTCGTAGACATCGCCGATTTTCAGGCCGTTGAAGGCCTCCTCGACAAAGCGGTTGAATTGCTGCATGGTGATGCCGTAGTAGGCGAGCATGTCGCGGTTGGCGCGCACTTGGAGCTGCGGGGTTTCGGTTTGCTGCTCGACACTGACGTCGACCAGTCCCTCAATGCCGTCGACCGCCCCCTTGATTTGGTTGCCCAAGAGGAAGAGCTGGCTGAGGTCGGGGCCGAAGATCTTGATGGCGATGGTAGCGCGGGTGCCGCTGACCATATGGTCGATGCGATGACCCAGGGGCTGCCCCACACTGGTGACGATGCCGGGGATGGCGGCCAAGTGTGCGCGCACGTCGGCCATGAAGTCTTCCTTGCTGCGGCCGTCGAGGTTGAAGTTCACGTCGATTTCGGCACCGTTTGTGGCCTGTGAGTGTTCGTCCAGCTCGCCACGGCCGGTGCGGCGCGAGGTGGCGGTGACTTCGGGGATGGAGAGGAGTTCCCGCTCTAACATTACGCCCAGTTTGTTGCTCTCCTCGAGTGAGATGCCGGGTTTGGCGACAGCCGCAATGGTGAGCGACCCCTCGTTGAAGGGAGGCAGGAAGTCGCGCCCCATGGTGAAGAGCATGACGACGGCCACCAGGAGCAGAGCCGCAGTGGAGGCGACGACGGGTGTGCGGTGGGCCAGGGCCCAGTCGAGGGCACGGCGGTAGCCCTTGGTGAGCCAGGCGGCCACGGGGCTGTCCTTCTGCCTGCGGTCGAGGTAGGAGTCGTGGGCAAGGAGCATTTTGCAGAGGAGCGGGGTGAGTGTCATGGCCACGATGAGGGACATGAACAGTGCCACGAGGTAGGCAATGCCGAGGGGTTTGAGCATGCGGCCTTCCATGCCGTCGAGGAAGAAGAGTGGCACAAAGGTTATCATGATGATGAGGGTGGCATGGATGATGGAGCTGCGGATTTCGGACGAGCCGTGGAAGACGACATTGTAGGCAGAGTCGCGCTGGTTGGGCGGCAGGGCATGGTTTTGCCGCAGACGCTTGTAGACATTCTCCACATCGATGATGGCATCGTCGACCAGCGAGCCGATGGCAATGCACATACCGCCAAGGGTCATGGTGTTGATTTCAAGTCCCATGAGGTAGAGGCACAGCACGGTGCCGAGGAGGGAGAGGGGGATGGAGATGATGGAGATGAGCGTGGTGCGGAAACTGCCCAGGAAAAGGAAGAGGATGATGATGACAAAGAGCGCGCCCTCGAGGAGTGCTTCACCCACGTTGCCCACCGACGACTCGATAAAGTCGGCCTGACGGAATATGTGGGTGTTCATCTTGACATCGGGGGGTAGGGTTTTCTGTATGTTTTCGAGGTTGGACTCGATTTTCTCGGTTACGCGCAGCGTGTTGATGTTGGGCTGCTTGGAGATGGAGAGGATGACAGCAGGGGTGGCATTGCACGAGGCGTAGCCCAGTTTGGGGGCGTTGCCGATGCGCACTTCGGCCACGTCGGCGAGGCGGACGGGATGGCCGTTGTGCATGGCGATGAAGGTGCGGCCGAGCTCGTCTACGTCGCAGGTGCGGCCCATGCCGCGCAGGGCGTACTCGTTGCCATAGTCGCGGATGACGCCGCCGGTGGAGTTGTCGCTAAGGCTGCTGCCCAAGGCCTCGATGTCGGCCATGGTGATGCCGTAGGCCTGCATCTTGAGGGGGTCGGCGAGGATTTGGTATTGCTTGTAGTCGCCGCCGATGATGGTGACCTGCGACACGCCGCCTGTGCCAAGGATGGCGGGTTTGACCACCCATTCGGCCAGGGTGCGGAGCTCTTGCTGCGAGGTGGGGTGACCGTCGGCGGTGCTGTCTACCTGCAGGCTCACAAAGAGTATTTCGCCCATGACGCTGCTTTGCGGAGCGAGCACGGGGGTGATGCCGTCGGGCAGCTGCTCGGCGAGGGTGGTCATCTTTTCGCTCACAATCTGGCGTGCGCGGAAGACATCCATGCCCCAGTCGAATTCGACAAAAACGAAGCTGCACCCCTGCATAGAGGTGGAGCGGACGCGGCGCACGTTGGTGGCGCCGTTGACGGCCGTCTCGATGGGGAAGGTGACCAGTCGTTCCACCTCCTCGGCGGCCATACCGTGGGCATCGGTCATGACCACCACCTGCGGGGCGGTGAGGTCGGGGAAGACGTCGATGTCGGTTCGGTTGGCAGACCACAGGCCCGCCACCATGAGGAGGATGGCGGCCAGGATGATGAACAGCCTGTGGTCAAGGCTGAATTGAATTATTTTGTTTAGCATTGGTTTTCAGTTTTGAAAAGGGATGAATAAACTACAATGTTAGGAAGAGGGAGGTGTCGGCATACTATAGCATGGCCGAGAATAGTTGGAGATGAAGCTGCTCGAGTTCGTATTTGGCACCAAGAATCCTCAACTTGATGGAGTAGTAGTATTCCACCTGCTGAAGGTATTGCTCAAGGTTTATCTCTCCGGCTTCGAGGGCTTTATCGAGCAGGTCGATGCTGACACACTGTTCGAATGCTGTTTCGAGATTGCGGGTTACCAGTCGCAGAGCCTCATGGCGGTGGAACATGCAGCGCAACTCGTCGGCGAGGACGACACGCTGGCCTTCGAACTTCTGCAAGGCAGCCTGATGGGTGAGGTTGGCGGCCTTGACAGCGTTGCGCTGGCTCCAAAGGGGGATATCGAGGCCAATCTTGACACCACGGAAAGAGCTTGTCACGAGGTTTTCAGAGGCATAGCCCACACTGACAGTGGGAAGCCACTGTGCACGGCTGAGCTGTGATTGTTGCCGGGTGGTTTCGACTTGGTTTTCCAGCTGGCGGAGTTCGGGGTTGTTCATCTCGAGTGGGTGGTACCATTCGTCGAAGAGCGGGAAGGAAACTATTTCGGGGAAGGTATCCAAAGGGAGCATATAACCCTCTTGATTGGTGAGCACGTTGAGATGCTGGAGGCTATGGACACGTTGCAGGTCGGCATTGACGCTAAGGTTCTGCATGTCGGCAAGGTTCATCTTGGCACGGTTGTAGTCGATGATGGAGCAGTCGCCCTGTTCGAAGCGTTTTTGGTAGAGCTGAGAAAGGCTTATGGCGTTCTGTACACGCTGGTAGTAGACATAGGACACGGCCTTGTAGTAGATGATGTCGGCACAGCACTGTTGGGTTTCGAGCAGGACGGTTTTGCGGAGCTGCTGATAGTCCAGACCGGCGGCCTGCTCCTGCAGGTTGCGCAGGCGTGCGCGGCGCACCAAGACTGAGGGCAGCTCGAAGGACTGGGAGATGCCGAGGTCCCACCGGACACCGGTGGCGGCGGGGTCGCCCCAGAAATAGGCGGCTTCGACCTGAGGGTTGGGGAGCAGCGAGCCCACATGGGCGGCGGTTTGCCGTGCCTCAGCCTCGCTGCGGGCGGCACGGAGGATGGGGTTGTTGGCCTCCACGTCCTTGAGCACCTGCGCATAGTGCGGCTGTGCATCGAGCCGGGCGGGCAAAGCCCATGCAATCAACAGCAATATTATGACTATCTTCTTCATTTCTAATACATATTAAAGGTTTGGTGAATGTGCAAGAGCGTTGGCATGACTTACGAATTAACACATTAACGCATTCACACATTCGTGTCACATTTAATGAACATGTCCGGCATGGGGGTCGAGGGCTCCTGAATTCTGCGCCAGACGCACCATCGAGGCACCTCGGGAGACAACGGTTTCGCCCGCAGAGAGCCCAGCAGTAATCTCAGTGCGCACTCCGTCGGTGGAACCCAGCGTGACGAGACGTTTCTCGTACTCCTCATCGCATACCTTGACAAAGACAAAGAAGTTGCCCATTTCCTCTACAAGAGCAGTTTGCGGCACTGTGATAACCTCTTGGCTGCCACGGGTGACGATATAGGCCGTGACGAAACTGCCGCTGAGCAGGTGACCCGTGTTGCGGACTCGGAAGACAACCGGCACCAACGGACAGTCGGTATCGGTGGCTTTGCCATAAGAGATTAGTGCGCCGCCGAGTTCCTTGAGTGTATAGACATGGTTGTCGCCAGGTATTTGCACATTGACGGTTTCAATGTTCTTCAGACAGGAATAGTAGCGCGGCTGCACCTCGGCACGAAGCTGCAAATCTTTGTTTTGCGAGACCGTCACAACAGAATGCCCTGCCTCGACAAAGGCTCCGTTGCTGACATGAATCTGCTGCACATAACCGCTAATGGGGGCACGCACTACAGCACCACGCTGGGAGAAATTACCCTTCAAGTTGTCGTAGGCAGCCTTGGCGCTCTCATACGTCGCACGGGCTTGCTCCAGGTCGGCTTGCGACACAATCTTGTCCTCGGCCAGCTGCCGCTTGCGCTCGTATGCAGCCTTGGCGGCATTGTATTGTGCCGTGACCTCCTGAAGCCTGACACTGACATTATTGTCCACCATTCCGCTGCTTTCAATCTCAAAGAGCGTCTGTCCCGCCTTGACGGCAGTGCCTTCCACCAGATTGTGGTTGGAAAACTTCACAATGCCCGAAGCAGTAGCCGCCGCCTCGCGCTCATCGCCCTGCGAGGGCATGACCTGAGCGGAAGCCTTGATAACCTGCCCAAAGCAACGGGGTTCTATTTTCTCCAGCGACAAACCCACTTTCTTGGCCTGACTGGCGGAGAACTGTATCACATTGACACCATGATGGTCATGGTCGTGATGGTGATGGTCATGGTCGTGTTCATGCTCATGGTCATGCTCGTGCTCATGATTATGGACGTGTTCGTGCTCATGGTCATGTTCGGTGTGATGGCACGATGGCACAAGGCCTATTGTTAAGGCCAGTGCCAATAAATAAACTATCTTTTTCATCTTATTGATTCAAATTAAATGACAATATGGGGAAAGAGTCCCTTAACGTAAATAAAAACAGCCATTATGCGGGGAAACACTCTCCCGCACAGCTGCATACAATAGGCTGGACACGTTAGTCCACCTTACGAAACATAAGGAGGGGCTCGCAAAGAAAGGGCACCCGTAACGGGTGCTTCTACAAGCGGGACAGTACTTCGGCTCCACCACGTCTGTCCCCCTGTTACTGCAGGAGTGCACAAGTCATCCACCACAGGCGGAACAGTCAGGATAAAACTGTTGTGCGCTTCTGCTTGAATATATGCCACATAGTTTGTCTCATCGTATGTAGAAATCACCAAGTGCGACAACATTTCCTTCAGCCAACAGGTGTTGAAGGGATGGTGGGAATGACGATGGTCGCACTCATGGTGGTCGCACTCGCAGTGACAAGCGACCTCTGTTTCAAAAACAAAACCCTTGGCTTCGCTACAATCGTGATGATGGTGCGGCACAACGGCATGCAGCATGATAATTGCACATGCCAAAGAAATCATTGCCTTTTGCACCAAATGTTTCATATCAAAACTGTTGCATCATTGATTATGCATTTTCCACACATATCATCGACATTGCAAAGATACTACTTTTTCTTGAATAATGTTGTTTTTCGACAATCCAAACCAATTAATACCAAGCCATCACAAGCCTAGAATACAACAGAATTTTGCTAATTGAAAAAAAATGTGTATCTTTGCATCGTAATTTTAGAGACAACAAATCATGGCAAAATGCATATTGGATATGTTCCTTTAGTGGGAAACTGCTAGTTTTCAACTTGACAGAAGGGCTGATACCGATGCTTTATGCCTATATGTGCTGGGAATGTACCTCTATCGACATAAGACATTCAGTAAGGTTCTGTCTCTGTTAAAGGTCTCTGGCGATACCTCTGCTGAGATGAGCTGACAACCGATGACTTGTGCCTTTTGAGGAATAGTATTAACACATAAATTCAGATAATTATGCCACAATTAATCAATTATGGAAAAGAGATGCTTCGAATCTCTGGAGAAAGAATCGAATTCTCTACCGACGGAGGAATCAATTGGCGTGTTCGTCGCAGAGAAAGTCCAATGACTGGCACATTCATTGATATACTACCGTATGGTAATGAGTTGCTTGCAGTCACTACAAATGGTATTTTCTCTTCATCCGACAATGGACTCAATTGGAGAGAACGTTGTAGAGAAAGAACAACAACTGGAAAATTCAGAAGCCTGGCAGATGGCGGTAAAGAACTTCTGGCAATTACAAGCAATGGCTTGTTTTACTCAACTGACAGAGGAATTAATTGGCGCAAAAAGTAGTAATGAATTAAAATGAAAAAGATTGTTCATATAATCTTGGGGATGGGGATTTTTGCCGCATTGATGGCAATCTGTTTTTTCATTTTCCATGTCCCTGATTTTTGGCCTCAGTTATTAGCCATCATTGCAAGTGCTTTTCTCGGAGCTGGTGTTACCGCATGGATTACCAACACACTGTTGGATAATAAGCAAAAGTCCGAGGAAGTAAAAGAGAAAAACATCAAGGTTTATGAGGAAAAACTAAGGATATATCAAGATTTCTTAAAATGCTTGTATGAAGTAATAAAAGATGATAATGTAACCAGGGAGGAGGCTAAAAGACTTCAATTCCAAACAGCCTATATCACGATACATACAAATAGCGCTAGAATTAAAGCCATCTCACAGCAGGTCAAGACTATTGTAAGCGATCTGAATGAGGACAACAATCCACGTCTGATGAAATGTCTTTTTGCAATTGTTGAGGAGTTCAAAAGAGAACTCTATGAGGAAGAAATATCGGATGAGGACCGTACGAACATTGATGAAGCATGTAATTCATTCAGCTCAATTATGGATGCTGTCGAAGTAAAACAAATGGGAAACAACGATTCTGCACCAGACAATGACCAACCAGTCAATATCGCTCAAAACCTTAACGATTTTGTAGAAGCGTTACGAATCAGGATAGAACCACACATGGCAAAATGGTCTTTTGAGTCCAGCATCTCTGATAACGGCATAAACATTTACCTCGGTTTGATTGGCCATGAAGAGGATGTATGCGTAATACTGAGACATGAAGACAACGGTGAGCATTATTTCCAAGTCCATATTGAAAATGATGACTCCCACGAGCTCTACAAGCAGATGAAATGGAAGTATGGTGGCAGACAGAACAAATGGTGCTGGTGGAAATATCTCGATGCTAACTGGAGATTGTTGGCATATAGCCAAGAAATAAAGACACATAACTGGGAGAAATTGCTGGCATATGTTGTGAAAGAGCTTATTAAACTTTTGGAGTATGCACAAGAATCATCAAAGTGCAACCAATAGACTACACTTTGCCACGACACGAGAAGCACTGATGTTATTTATTAATAAAATAATAATCCATTACCAATGGAACACGTGTATTTTAAACCTTGGGTTGGTAAAGATTACCAAACTGGTGGAATCTTTAACAAAAGAATCCTTGCAGTCGGAGAAGGACATGTTTGTGGAGGAAAATGTCAAAATGAGTGTGGAATAAAGTATTCCTCTGAATGTGAAGAATTAACCACAACAATAGTTGTTAATGATTATTTGAATGGTTGTGGCGGCAAATGGACTTCTACTTACAGAAAATTTGAACGTTCACTTGTCAATAAGGAGACAACCCTAGAAGATTCCAAAATCATATGGCAATCAATAGCATTTTTTAATTTTCTACAAGTAGCCATTACTGAGTCTCGAAGAGCCGGTACTAATGAAGACTACAAAGAAAGTCAAACTGCATTTCTTGAAGTAATAGATGAGTTACTGCCAGAATTAATCATAATATGGGGAGTAGGTAGATTATTTTATAACTTACCGGAAGAACGATGGGTCGAAGGCTCTCCTTTGGTAATAGATGATTATCATATTAAGAACGGATATTATCAACTAAAAAAAGGAGAGAAGTCTCGCTGTATTGCCGTGTATCACCCTTCTACGGGTTATTCTTGGGATTGGTGGTATAAAGTGATTTCAAGTCAGATCTAACAAGCATCTGTTATCAAAACAGTTTCCTATTGGTATCCCGCGACGAAAGTATAAAATTGCAAAGTATCACCGCAGCAAATGACATCCCGCGCAGTATTTGCCACCGCCTATCGGTACGGCTCGAGGGTGTCGTACTCGCCATACTCGCAGCCTACGTTTTCCACGTGGATGCGGTCGAGCAGTTTGCCGCCGGCATATAGGCAGACTGTGCCTTGCCCGTTGCCGCCGTTCCATAGGCGGTTGTGTCGTTTGAGGCCATTGGGAGCCTCGTAGTTCACCAACAGCATGTCGCTCTTGTCGCACACGATGTCCGTCACCATGCGGTTGCGCCATGTGCGCTGTTCCACATGCCAGACAATCTGCGTGTCGGTCTCGTAGCACTTGAACTTGGTGCGGCATCCTGTCCAGAACTTCGAGAAATTGAACTCGAAGGCTTTCCCCTCATACCAGAAGGCGGAGAGCAGCTGCCGCGGTAAGGCGACCGGTCCAATCTTGGGTCTGCCGCCCCCAATATCAAAGACACTGTCGGTCAGCTTACGCCCCGTCAACTCACTTGTCATGTTGCACGACGAGAGCCACACCCACGGGGAGGTAAAATCCTGCCCCCAGTTCTTGTCAGCATAGCCGTAGCAGTCTTTCGGACGCACGACATAACGCCTGCCATTAAAGACTATTTCCCCTTCGTAGGCGGTCTTCATCCCTTCAGCATGCCAAAACATCTCAAACAGCTGCCAACGGCGCATCGGACTGCTGGCACCATACCCCACATTGAAGGCTACCTGCTTGCTGATACAGAGTTTCCACGACATATCGCCGCTATCGCACATCCATTCAGGGTGTGCCTTGGCCTGCTCGGGCGTGATGGATATCGAGCCACAAATCTCCGTCTCGCACACCCGGCAGTCGTCCGCCACGATAGAGAAAGGCGTCCCCATCTCCACTGTTGTTTCCTTCCAGCCAAAGAAGCGGTGCAGCTGAGCCTTGTCGGCACCACACCAGGCGCCCGCCTTCACCATCAAGTAAGAGGGCTGCAACCCGGCCGCCTTGTTTTCTGGCAGTTGCCCCAGCTGAGGCACAGCGCCTCCCTTGGCAGGATTGCACAGGAAGAACTCGATAAAGAACGGGCGAGGAAGGCCCGTCTCAGCATCGTATGCCGTCAGGCTATGCCACCACCAGTCGTAGCCACACCTGGCCTGCTTGCCAAACAGCTGGCATGCATCGCGCGTTATATCATGTCTGTTGAAACTCATATCCGTATATCGAAATTAACACAATAGAAAAGCATCCGCTCGTAGCCGTATTTTGTCAAGATATGGTCTGTTTGATAACCCAATGCAAGCAGACTGTGCACACTGGGTTTGTTATAAGGCGAAGCCGTAGCGCACAGCAGGTCAATACCCCTTGCGCGGGCTTCTCTGCCCAGATGCTTGCCCAGCAGCACCTGCAAGCCCCATCCCCGCCATTGAGGGCGGACAATGCAAATCTTGAAATTGGCCGATGTATGGGCAGCGGCATCCACCTTCGTCAACAGGACAGAAAGGTCTTCGCCGTCGCCCGGCTGCGGCACATACAGCACAGCAAAACCAGCCAACTCCTCCCCTACCCATGCTCCGAGACAGAGATGGGGAGCCGCCAGACACCTGCGCCACACCTCGGGCGTATTCCTCCGCAAGAGGTCGGGGCGCTCCAAACAGGAGACAGCCTCTTGCTCGATGGCAAGGACTGCCTCCAGATGTTCTGGCCCACAAGGGCGTATTGTCGGGGAAATAAGAGCCAAGTGCTATTGTTTTATAATCTTAACGCTCTTGCCTCCGTTACGCACAAAGTACACACCGGCGGGAAGACTGCCGAGGTCGAGCTGCACACTGCCGCAACTCTCGGCCTCTTTCACCACTCGGCCTGTCACATCGCACACCATAACCCGACCGTCACCCTTGACGTTCAGGACATTCTCAACAGGATTGGGATATACACGAAGGGCTTCCTCTTGCTGCACATCGGCGATTGAGACAACCGGCATACCTGTGGAAAGCACCACATGATACTCTCTCACGGTTACGCTGTCCTCAGCCTTAACCGTCAGGGTGACCCTTACGCTGGTGTCGCTAATCGTCTCGCGCGATACGCTCACCGTAGCGTCAGACACTTCGGTCACACCTTCCACCACCGCACTCTGCAGGGCGTCCATATCCTCGACCGAGACAGAATAATAGAAATTGTCTTTCTGGAATCCCTCAACAGCCTCGCCATTCACCTTGATGGATGTCAGCCATGCGCTGTAGACAAACTCGATGTCGTCCACCGAAAGGGAGTCGTTGGCATCGCCACCGCCCGGTTGGGTGTTGGTGGTCATGTTTATGAGCATGTAGTTGCCCGTAGAGGTGCCGTTGTAAACGAAGGGGACACGAAGCTGTTGCCACTGCATCTGCGAGGCGGAGGTGGTGGTGCGGGTAACGGGTGCCACCGCACGGCCTTTGTAGAGCGCGGTATTGCTAACATCGTTGGGTGCTTTGAAATCGCTGTTGCCATGCAGAATGGCTTCGACTTGCGCGGTAGAGCTGGCATTGGCTGCATAAAAACTTACCCACACATACATCGAGTCGGGGGTGGCGGTGAAGGGGCAGCTATGGTCGGCGTTGCTGCGCTCAGAGTAGTTGTAGTTGTCGCTGCTGGTTGCCGAAAGACCACCGGCATGTATGCGACCGTTGGTCATATTGCCGTTGGCCTTAATGCCGATGATGGACTGGGTGTAGATAGTGAGGTAGTGGGAACCTGCGCCCCCTGGGCGGCTGCCATTGCGCTTGTAGTGGTGGGTGGAGGAGGCAAAGGAAGCCAAAGGGCCATCGCAGGTGGCAAAGGAGTTCCAATGGGCAGGTTCGGCATCGAGGGCGCTGCCGTCCCATGTTTCAAAACCATTGTTGGGTAGTTGGTAGTTGTTCTGAGCATTGAGCGACAATGATGCCGCAAGGGCAAGACAGAGCACTAAGGAACCGGTAATGATTTGTTTCATAAATAAAGTTTTATTATTAATTGTTAGTCGTAATGACACTTTTCCGCATTAACACGACTGCACGTGCTTACGCCATTAGCAATGGCAGTGAAAAAGAGGTGATGTGGAGGGAATGAGTCAATGCCGCATAGCCCACCACATCACCTTGGGGTTTTGACGGATTATTTCAGGTAGTACTCAACGGTGGTGACCACACGCACCTTCTTAACCTGAGGAGTGTTCTCGTCGAGGTCCTCAACCTCAAAATAGCCCTGTGAGGCGGTGCGCATCTTGCCTATACGGCTGTGGCTGTTTTTTGCAAACTCGTCGGCTGCAGCGCGGGCGTTCTCGAGGCTCTCGGCAATCATGGCGGGTTTAATCTCATTCAGACCGAGGAACTGGTAGTCAGCCCAACTGTTGGCCAGAATATTCTGGTTTACGAGGTCGGTCTCAAGCGTTTGCTGCATCTTGCGCACCAATTCCAGATTCTTCGAGAAAACGGTGACGGTCTGGTTGGCCTGGTAACGGAAAGTGATTTGCGACACATCGTTGGCATAGCTGTAGCGGTCCTCGTAGTTGGCGTTGCCTACCTTCACCTCATCCTCTTTAAAACCGGCGGCACGTAGCTTTTCCACTATTATACCGTTGTTTTGGCTGATGGTGTTGCGAAGGTCGGCAAGGGAGTTGCTCTTCTCAGCATAGCTGATGCGGTAGACAACACGGTCGGCGGGTACCTCTTTCTCGCAGAGACCGCGTACCAACACCGTGTCGTCATAGGACTTGAGTGTTTTCACGGTACAGACCATGAAGATGCCAATAATCAGAGCGGCCAGCACAGTGGCGCCACCCTGAATCATGTTCTTTTTGAATGGGATGTTTCTTCCTTTCATGTTCGTGATAGTATTAACTTGTGTTTGTTTATTGCACTTGGGTAAGCACACCTTTGAAGAAGCTGTAGACACTGCACTCCTGCCTATATTTGTCAGCATAAGACACAATCTCGGTGGTGCCGTCGCCGTCGATGTCCTTCATCTCCAGTATGTCGAACGGCAGCTGGCTGATGCACCAGGGCCCGTCGGGCATATCAGTTATGTAAGGGTAGGCAATATACCATGTTTCAGCCCCGTAGGTGGAAGTATTGTCGGCCGTGCGGACGACATAAGTGGTGACATGCTGCCCCATAAGCACGGTGTCGAGATGGATGCAGTCGTGCGTGTCGCGGACAAAGTGCGTATTGCCCGTACCAGCAAATTCCTGCATATCGTCACCATACATCATGGCGAGCATGCAAATATTGCTGTCTTCAAATAGCTTGAGAGAAGCAAGACGGCTTAAGGTGTATTCGCCCACTTGGGTTATCGGCTGCGGAAAAGGAGTGGTCTTCCCGACAGAAGACTCCGGTCGGGGCTCCTGACTGCATCCGGAAACCACTATGGCCGCCAAAGCCAATAGAAAGAACCTCTTCATATTTGTTTGCGTGAATAATGATAACTAAGGCTGAGGTTACATACGGAGCCTCAGCCTTGAGTCGGATAATCTTAGAACAGGCCCTCGAGCAGGCTGTCGTCAACCAGATTGGGCATGGTGACTTTCAGCTCAGGGCAAATGTCCATGGCGCGCCGTATGGCAAACATGGCACCCTCATTGCGTGCCCAGCTGCGGCGGCTGATGCCGTTGTTCACATCCCAATGGAGCATCAGGCGCAGGCGACGGTCGCAGGCCTCGCTGCCGTCCAGTACCATGCCGAAGCCGCCATTTATCACCTCGCCCCAGCCAACGCCGCCACCATTATGGATGCTCACCCATGTGGCGCCGCGGAAACTGTCGCCTATCACGTTCTGTACAGCCATGTCGGCAGTGCGGTTGCTGCCGTCATATATGTTGCTGGTCTCGCGGAAGGGGCTATCGGTACCGCTGACATCATGGTGGTCACGACCCAGCACGATGGGTGCAGAAATCTCGCCCTTACGAATGGCCTCGTTGAAACGGGCGGCAATCTTGGTGCGGCCTTCGCAATCGGCATAGAGGATGCGTGCCTGACTGCCCACCACCAAGTGGTTCTCCTTGGCGCCCTTTATCCACTGGATATTGTCGTGCATCTGCTGCTGTATCTCGGCAGGAGCCGTGGCGGCTATCTCGGCCAACACCTCCATAGCGATGTGGTCGCTCTTGTCGAGGTCTTCGGGTTTGCCGCTGGTACACACCCAACGGAAGGGGCCAAAGCCGTAGTCGAAACACATGGGGCCCATAATATCCTGCACATATGAGGGATAGCGGAATGCCGTGTGGTCTGCGTTCCAGATGTCGGCACCGGCACGGCTGCTCTCCAACAGGAAGGCATTGCCATAGTCAAAGAAATACATGCCCTTGGCCGTAAGCTTGTTGATGGCAGCCACATGGCGGCGCAGACTCTCCTGCACCTTCTCCTTGAACTGCTCAGGCTGCTCGGCCATCATCACCTTGGCATCCTCGAACGTAACGCCCACGGGATAGTATCCACCGGCCCAGGGGTTATGCAGCGAAGTCTGGTCGCTGCCCAAGTCAACCTGTATACCCTTCTCGGCGCAGTATTCCCACAGGTCAACCACATTGCCCTGGTAGGCAAAGCTACGGGCAATCTTCTGTTCGCGTGCCTTGTTCACAGCCACAAACAGCTCATCGAGGTCGTCATGCACTTCGTCCACCCAGCCCTGATCAAAGCGTTTCTGCGTGGCGGCGGGGTTGATTTCGGCGGTTATGCTCACCACACCGGCAATATCGCCTGCCTTGGGCTGTGCACCACTCATGCCGCCCAGTCCGGCGGTGATAAACAGTTTGCCAGCAGTGCCACCGCCCAGCTTACGGGCAGCGTTGAGCACAGTGATGGTAGTTCCGTGGACGATGCCCTGCGGGCCGATATACATGTAGCTGCCGGCCGTCATCTGGCCGTACTGGGTCACGCCGAGAGCATTGTAACGCTCCCAGTCGTCGGGTTTGCTGTAGTTGGGAATCATCATGCCGTTGGTGACCACCACGCGGGGAGCGTCCTTGTGCGAGGGGAACAGCCCCATCGGGTGTCCGCTGTACATCACCAGCGTCTGCTCGTCAGTCATCTCGCTCAGGTATTTCATCACTAAGCGATACTGCGCCCAGTTCTGGAACACGGCACCGTTGCCGCCATAGGTAATCAGCTCGTGGGGATGCTGCGCCACAGCGGGGTCCAGATTGTTCTGTATCATCAGCATGATGGCAGCAGCCTGACGGCACTTGGCAGGATATTCGTCAATGGGACGGGCATACATCTTATAAGTAGGCCGCAGACGATACATATAAATGCGGCCGTATTTCCTCAGTTCCTCGGCAAACTCAGGAGCCAGCATGGCGTGATCCTTCGGGTCAAAATAGCGCAGGGCGTTGCGGATGGCCAGCTTCTTCTCGGCCGGTGAGAGAATATCTTTGCGCTTGGGCGCATGATTGACAGTGGTGTCATAAGGTTGAGGTGCGGGCAGCGGATTGGGGATGCCGACACGCAATTCAGCTTGAAATTCTTCTAAAGTCATATCGTTATTATTTATATTATTTCCAAAATTAGCTGTTCCCAAGTATTGCAGATAATGCGTAAATTGTCAATGTTCACACAATTGGAACAAGGCTAACTTGCGCTTACTTTCGGCAAACCATCCTTTTGGTTTGCGAATGCAAAGATACGAATAATTATTGATACGGCAAGTTTTTCCATACAGGGAGGCTATATCTGTAACAAAAGAAGGGGATGCATCTGCAAGGCTGCATCCCCTTCGTTGCATGTATAAGTGCTGAGCTTAGAAACAGAGCTGGATGCCGGCCTCGAAGCGGGGCAGGCTGAGTTTGAATGCCGAGGGGCTGAGGGGGTCAGCGTCGTAGTTAGTGGTGAGGCCGGTGAGACGGTAGCGGCAGTAGATGCCGAAGGCGTCGTAGGCGATGCGGGTGGTGAGACCGAAGTTGAAGTTGTAGTTGTCTTGGTACTCAGGATTGTCGATGGCGAGGGTGGCATCCTGCGCATGGGGGTAGGTCTTGTACTTCTTGACGTAGGAGTACCGGCCGTAGGAGCCGTAGATGCCGAGGTCCCAGTGAACGCCTTTACCAAGCATGCCGCCGCCCACAAAGCGGACGCGCTGGAAGAGTTCGAGGCTCACCTCGTCGAAAAGATAGTATTTCTTGTCCAGCTGTCCATCGGTGGGGAAGAGGCCGTCGAGACGGTTGGGCTGTTCGGGGTCGAGGTTGTAGCGTGTGCCGGCATATTCGAGGCCGATGCCAAGACTATAGGCCTTGGCCTTGCGGCTGAGCATACGGACACCGACATGGAATGTGGGAGAGAGGAGTTTGCACGGAAAGTCCTGCGAGCTGAGACGGACCATGCTGCCCGCCATGATGTAGAAGTCCCAGTAGGTGTTGCTGGTTTTCCAGCCATCTTTGGGGTATTTCTGCACGAGGGTGAGGTCATTGCCGGTGAGGGTGTTGACCACCTCGCGCATGGCGTCGTTTTGAATCATAGTGTGGGGACGGGTGAAGGTGCAACGGGTGTCGTAGCCAGTGACGGAGAGCTGCTGGTTTTGCTTGTCGGTGAGGCGGAAGGAGGCAGTGTAGCCGTCAAACCATGCGTTGAGGGTGCGATGATAGAGCTGGTTTTTGGGGAAGGAGATATAGCTGGCGGTGTCCATGGTGTCAATTGTGATGTGGATATAGGCATCGAGCGTGCCTTGGTCGTTCTGCCAGTTGAAGAAGAGCGGACGACTGAGGTCAGTGCTGCCAATGTTGCGGAGCAGGTGCAGTTGGACAGAGTCGCCTTTCTCTACAAAACGGAAGGTGGGACGAGCCACGGTGTTCTGCACTTTGTTGCAGAAGTAGTCGGCCTGGGGCACGCCGTAGCCCAAAGCATAGTCGAAGTAGGGGTAGAGGTCGGCGGACTTTTCAATCTCGTGGAAGAGCTGCATGGCTGTGGTGCCGGGACGGCACTGCCAGGCACAGGCGGCGAACCCTGCCACCAAAGGGCAGGAGAAGGAAGTGCCGTCGACATAGCTGGTGGCCTTGTTGGAGGAGGGACTGGCGGCCAAGGCATGGCCGAAGGAGGAGACGTTGGGTTTCATCTTACCAGTGGCGCTGGGACCATAGGAGCTGAAGGAGATGTGGCTGTAGTTTTTGAGGTCAGCGTCTATACCGCCCACACAGAGTACACTGTCGGCATCGGCCGGAGTGATGATGGTGCGCCAGTGGCGGTCGGTGGCCTCGTTGCCCGCCGAGTTGCAGACGAGGATGCCCTTGCGTGCAGCCATGTTGGCGGCCTTGGCCACGTAGGAGGTGCCGTCCATATCCTCCGTGCGGTAACGCTCTTTGCCATAGCCGAGGGAGGAGCTTATGATTTGGGCACCGTTGCGGTCGGCCCACTCCATGGCCTGCATCCACCAGACCTCTTCTTTGAAGGGTTCGAGTTCCACCTCGGTGCGGGCCAGCAGGAATTCGGCACCGGTGGCCAGGCCGAGTTGGCGTCCGTCGGGGGCAATGCCGGCAATGCAGCTGAGTGTCATGGTTCCGTGGCTGTTCCAGCCATAGACGTCCTCTTTATTGTTGCAGAAGTTCCATGTCTTGATGATTTGGTGGTTGTCGAAAAGGTGCTTGAAGACAGCGTGGGTATTAACCTTGGGGAAGCCACCGTCAAAGACTGCGATGCGGATGCCTTTACCGTTGATGCCGAGATTGGCAAACTGGCGGCCGCCCATGCGGACAAGCTGGTCGGTGAGATTAGGGTGATTGCCATCTTTTGCGGAATAATCGGAATTCTCAGTGATGGCTTTGCAGGCGGCCACCTGCATCTCGGTGGCGATGAGGCGGGTGCCGCTGACGAAGGGCAGGCTTTGGATGCGCTGCATTTGGTCTGGAGTGGCCATAACGGCTACGGCGTTGAGCCAGCGTGAGGCTCCCACCTGCTCGGTGGCGAGGGCGGAGACTTGGGACACGTAGGCATCGTTGAGCGGGTAGTTGCTCTGGTCGTAGAGGTCGGCACCACATTGGTTGTAACGCTCAATGGCTTTGGCGTCGAAATAGGTGTAGGGGTCGAAGGTGGTACCCTGTTTGTCAGTGAGGAGTACCCAGTAGCACGACTGGCTGAAGGCCGGAAGAAGGGCCAGAACAGCGATGAGGGTAATGATGGCTTTTTTCATGATAAGATGCTGTTTATTTATTGTAAAACTGAATGTAATATTTCGTGGGAATGGAAGTTGCGAAACTCGGTGAGGTGCATTTGATAGTATTCGAGCAACCGGTTGATGAGCTCAGTGCGTTGGGCGAGGGTGGCCGCAGGTGCAGGAGAGTGTCCATGGAGGGACTGTAGGAAGCAATGGAGCAGCAGGGAGGTGGGACGGTCAAGCGTGGCAGAACCAGAAAACTGGTAACGACCGGCCTGCATATCGAACAGGGGCTCGCGGAGACTGTAGTTGTCCAGCGGCTCGATGCCGAGATGGCGCGAAACGGAGAGCATGAAGGTGACAGGCAGGTGAGCCTTGGGGTGGGAGTCCTGTTCGCTGAGGGTATCGACCACATAGTCGAAAAGGTCGGGCATGGGCTCCTCCTCGCGAAGGGTTTTGTAGAGAAGCTCCGTCATAAAGAATCGGAGGGCGTGGCGTGCCATATCGTCGGCGGGGGCGGCAGGGGTGCCGGGCTGGTCATCCCGATGGGGAACAATCTCCTTAAGGTAGTTAATCTGGTTTTTGGGATTATTATAGACCACAAGGTCGAGATAGCTGAGGGGCTGGAGCAGGTTTTGCTTGGTGCGGCCACCGCTTTTGCGCACCCCTTTAAGGATATAGGAGCGGACACCAAGCTGACGGGTGAAGACTTTGGCTATGACCGACGACTCGGAATAGGCGGTGGTGTGCAGCACAAGGGCGGGGGTGGCAAGGAGTGGTATCACGGCTATCGGACTATCAATATTTTGGCAACAGAACGCATATTGCCGTTGGCATCGGAAGCGAAGACGAAATAGGGGCCGCTGGCCACCCGGTTGCCATCAAGGCTGCAGCCGTTCCATACGGCCTGGCCGCCTTGGGCGGTGGTGGAGAAGACCACGTGGCCGCGGGCATCAGTGATATGGACCAGCGCGTCGCGGGTGAACCCTTTGATGGCTATGGGGCCGTCGTAGCCGGGACGCACGGGATTGGGAAAGGCGTGGATGTCGGCAGAGGGTTCGCTATAGGCGACGGTGGCGGTGGAGCGGTAGGACTGAAGCCCCATGTCAGTGCCGATGTATACTATGCCGCTTTCGGGATGGACGGCAAGGGCCACAATCTTGTCGGACGCCAGCGGGCTGTTGGCGGCAGTGAAGTGGTGTAGCTGTTCCTGGCCATTGGCAGATATAAGGTAAAGACCGTTGTTGGTGGTACCTACCCACTTGCGGTTGGCTCCGTCGACGGCGAGGCAGCTAATGCTTTCGTAGGCCATGAGGTATTCGTTGATGCCGTCCTCGTTGTAGAGGATGTTGCTGCAGTTGACGGGCGACACCTCGCCATTGCCGCCATTGAGGAAGGCGCGGTAGCCGTCATATATGACTTTGAGGCCTTTGTCGGTGCCAAACCAGATGTCGCCTGAGCGGTCCTGAACGAGACAGTTGACGGAGTGGGTTTCCAGTTTGCTTCCGTTGTTGGGGTTGACGATGGCCTGCTTGTCGGTGCCGTTGTGGACGTAGATGCGGTTGCCCTTTCCGGCAAACCATTTGTAGCCGGTGACACTATCCCAAACTATCTTGTCGATTTCCTTCTTGTCGCGGGTGAGGCCTTGGAGCAGGGGGCTAATGTCGAACGATTGCCATGAGCCGTCGCGGTAGCGGACCACCAGGCCGTGGTCGACAAGGGAATTGGTAATCCATAGGTTGCCCTGGTCGTCGTAAGCGAGGCCGGAGACACGGAGGTGTTCAAAACCGTCGCTCGAGAAAGGTTGGAGGGCGCCGTCGGTGTTGTCCTTGTTGAAGATGGTTTCCAGCACGTTGTTGTGGATGTCGAGTACCCCATAGCCCCAGGAGGAGGCACTGATGTGGTGACAGTCCTTGGGGTCGACTGCCATGTAGAGCACATCCTGGAAGTCGGTGGCTACATTGCCGCGACTGATTTGTGACCATGTGCCATTATTGAATATGGAGAGACCACCCGGCAGATAGGCGCTCTCGTAGGTGGGTTTCTTGCCACCGGGGCAGAGGTAGACACTGGAGGAGGTGGCGGCGATGCTATAGACATAGTCGTCGGAGGCGGGACCTGCAGGGCTGTGGCTGGTGGCGCGGTCGTAGCCTCGCGGCACACGCAACAGGCCGGCCCAGGGATGGCCTATCCACAAGGTGCCGTCGGCGTCGATGTCGGCGTCGTAGGCTGAGAGACCGTAGGAGGGCAAATCATTCAGGCGGGCGATAGGCTGGTAGTCAGGGCCGCAGATTTCTATACTGTTGAAGGTGTTGAGGACGATATAACCGTTGTTGCACCGCAAGGAGCGCACCGGACCCGAAAGCCAATAGTGCCACTGGGTGCCCTCGCAATAGAAGAGGACGGACGAGTCAGGCTCGCCGGTGCTACACACCACCACCGGTTGATTATCGTTAATTACTATGGAGCTCACCTGCATATTTTCGAAAGGCGATCGAGTAACTGTCGACCAAGTGTCGAAGATCTGCAGACGATTGCTCTGCCTTGGAGCGGCCCTGAGTCCGTGGTCGGTGCCTGCCAGAATAAGGCTGTCGGTAAAACCGATATCGTATACGGGGCAGGCATCGCCGTTTTCGCCAATGTAGTAGGTCTCGGCAATTTCGTGGCGGTCGATGTCGACGACCACAATGCCGAAGCCGGTGGCCAGGTAGGCCCGTCGGCCGGAAAAGCGGATGTTGTATATCTTTTTGTCGCCGCTGATGGAGCCATAGCGGATGTCGGCGATGTGGTGTACGTTGCCGTCAAGAATCAGGTCGATGCCTGAATTGTTGTAGGCGACGACGAGACAGTCGTTTTCGGAGCTGTAAGCTATGGTGGCGATACCCACCGAGGAGAGGCCGCCGACATGGGTGAAGGGGCGAGCGGAGCCCTCGTCCCTGTCGTAGTAGAACAGGGACATGCGGGTGGCGGCGTAGACCCTTTGGGGGGTGGTGCATACGTGCCTCGCCGACACAAAGGAGTTGCAATCCTGCCACTCGCCTACAGCCGACTGGGCGGCCGAAAGGTTGGCAAAAGCCAAAAGCAAGAGTATATTACAGAGGCGATTCATTGTATCATCTTTGTGGTGAGGCTATCAGCAGTTGGCAGAGCATCATGAGAATCCAGGTGCCGGCGGTGTCGAGCAGGATGGCCAGGAGGGTGAGCCAGAAATTGCCGAAGCTGAATGCCTCGAGGAGGCAGTAGGTGATGCTGTAAACCGCAGCCATTACCAGCAGGTAGACGGCAAAGGGCTGGAAGGGGACAGAGCGGACACTGGGCACGTCGACAACGGCTTCGGGGTCGTTGCGGGTAAGCATCCGGTTGCCTATCACTACGCGGAAGAAGGCCATCATGGTGCAGCTGAACGTGTGGAAACCGGGGATGTTGCAAAAGACATCGACCACAACGCCCGACGAAAAGGCGATGAGCAGCAGCGGGATGTTGCCGAGGCGAGTGGGGAGCATGAGCACGGCGAGGATGTAGATGAATGGAATCATGTAGCCGCCGAAGTTGACGTAGTTGAGCAACAGGATTTGCAGCACAATCAGTGCCACAAAACGAAGGATATTTGTTATAACAAGCTTGGTCATCTCTGCACATCGTCTTTTTGGGTTCTGGCCATTAGGGAGTCCTGTTCGGCTTTGAACCGGTTGTCAATAATATACACGTGGTCGAGTTTGGTAAACTCTGTGGCGAGGCGCACCTTGATGGTGTAGAAGCCGCTGCCCCGTTCGCTCATGGCCTGTTCGACATAGCCTACCATCACCCCTTCGGGGAAGTCGCTTGCCATGCCGCTTGTGACAATGGTGTCGTTGGCATGGAGCTTGTAGGTGGTGGGGATGTCGATGAGGGTGGCATAGCGGAAATCGCCTCCGCGCCACACGAGCGACCCGTTGGTGTTGATGCGTGGAATTTTGACGCTGTTGCGGCTGTTGGAGTGGAGCACGGGCATGATGGTGGCGAAATTGTCGGTAGTGTTGACGACCACACCCACTATGCCCTGGGGCGAAATGACTGCTTGGTCGAGCCGGATGCCCTGCAGTCGCCCTTTGTTAATCATGATGTAGTTGTTGGGCTGGTTCCATGAGTTTTTCACGACCCTCGCCTCGGTGTAGCTGTATTGCTGCTTGTAGACGGTGTCTTGCTGTACGAACTCGCGCAGGTTGTAGCTAATGTAGGAGGATTCGAGACGGGCGCGCAGCTCGGCGTTCTCGGCGGCGAGGCGCTCGTTCTCTTTGCGCAGGCCAAAATAGTCGCCGACGAGCGAGATGGTGCCGTAGCAGCGGCCGGCCACCGTATTGCCCACACGGACGATTTTAGAGCCCTGATAGTTGCTGTTCTGTGTGATGAACACTATGGCAATAATTTCCAACAGCAGGAATACAAAGACAAAATTGTATCGCTTGATAAAAGCAAGTAGCGCTTCCATGCTTTAGGGTTTAGTTTAACTGTTGAGGTAATTGTTGAGGATGGTTTGCGTTTCGTCGACGGCACGGTTGAGGTCGTCGTTCACTATGGTGACATCGAAATGGTCTGCCATCTTCAATTCGGCCGCGCTGCGGGCCAGGCGCTTGGTGATGGCGTCCTCGCTCTCGGTGCCACGAGTACGCAGACGCAGTTCCAACACTTCAATGCTGGGGGGCATCACAAAGATGGCCAGGGCATCGCTGCCAAAGTACTTCTTGATATTCATGCCACCGTTGACATCCACGTCGAATATAATCACATGTCCGTTGTCCCATATGCGGTCAATCTCCGACTTCAGTGTCCCATACCTTGTGCCGGCATAGACCTCTTCCCATTCCAGGAAGTCCCCTTGCCCCACTCGCTTTTCAAACTCTTGGGGTGAGAGGAAATAGTAGTCCACCCCGTTGCGTTCACCCTGGCGGGCAGGACGGCTGGTGGCGGAGATGGAGAACTCGAAACAGTCGAACCGTTTGAGTATCTCACGTATAATAGTGGTCTTGCCGCTACCGGAAGGGGCTGAAAACAAAATGGCTTTGCGATTGTACAACATCTTGCTATAGGTGTAAAAGGGTAAAAACGATACGTGACTTGTGTTAGAATTTTCTGTCGAAAATCTTGTAGAAACTCTTTACCACTAAGGAGTTTTCGCGCCACATGTTTTGGGCAGCGATTTCGGACACGAATGCCAAGGCCTCCTCACGGCTGGTGTAGTTGTTGAGACGAAGGATGAAATCGTTGTAGGCTTTCATGTTGTTGTGGAACAACTCGCTCATGAAGCTGAACTTGTCGTTGATATTGATGATGGTGCGCAGGTCGTCTACTTTTTTGGCATTGACACGCGACTCCAGCTGTTCCTCCACATTTCGGACACCCTGATTCAGGGTGTCGGCCAATGTGCGACGTGGGGCTGCTTCGGAACCTTCGGTCTTGAAATAATCGAACAAGGATGTTTCTTGCTGTTTTTTACGCAACGGCTTGGTGGCAGCGGGTGATTCCTCGGCAAAGAGCATGTCGTTGCGGTTGCCTTCTATCTTTTCCATCATGGGTTCCACCACAGGAGCCGGCTCCTTTTCGGGAGGCTCTGGTGCGAAGATGGGTTTCAGTTCCTCCTCGGCTGCCTTCTTGGCTGCTGCCTCTTCGGCAAGGCGTTTCTCCTCGGCTGCCTTCTTGGCGGCGGCCTCTTCGGCAAGGCGCTTCTCTTCGGCTGCCTTCTTGGCGGCGGCCTCTTCGGCAAGGCGCTTCTCTTCGGCTGCCTTCTTGGCGGCGGCCTCTTCGGCAAGGCGTTTCTCCTCGGCTGCCTTCCTGGCGGCGGCCTCTTCTGCAAGGCGTTTCTCATCGGCTGCCTTCCTGGCGGCGGCCTCTTCGGCAAGGCGTTTCTCTTCGGCTGCCTTCCTGGCGGCGGCCTCTTCGGCAAGGCGTTTCTCCTCGGCTGCCTTCCTGGCGGCGGCCTCTTCGGCAAGGCGTTTCTCCTCGGCTGCCTTTTGGGCTGCTATCGCATGGTGCTTGGCCTCTGAGGCAACAGCATCGGGTTCATTGGGTTTGGTCGTGTTGTTTTCCACCTCGCACTGAATGGCATCAACATAAAGATTACGCAATTCCTGCAAGATAATATCAATCTCCAAACGGGATATTAACCCATCATTCTGTCTGATTCGGGCGGCCATCAAACCGAGCCTTTCCATGCCCTCCAACAATGAGATTCCAGTTTTATTCATACTTGTGTGCTTATTTTATTTCTCTGAATACAAAAACCTTGCACCGAAACAATCCGCGCAAAATATTCTTCAAAGATACAACATAAAAACCAATTATAAAAAAAAACCTTTCAAATACTCATTTTTATTTTTTTAATACACTCGTGGCAAATATCAACAATCTACTGATTATCACCTAAGAAAACAAATACAGCGTTTGTTTTCGTTATGAGTTATTTCTATAGGCGATGCTTACGGCCATACCTTATGTTTTCACTCTTGGGCAATTGTTTTAAGTCTGGGTAGGACAGCCGCACGACCACCATTGGGGAATGCCTACGATTGCACACGACAGTAGTGTGTACGGATTGTTAAAAAAGGAACAATCTATGCATATGTAATATTTTTTTTGTATTTTTGAATGCTAATTTGCATTCATACAATTAAAACAATTTATTAATAAACAACTAATTAAATGAAAAGAATTCGTCTTATTATTTG
>Ga0310697_10001761_pt1 | contig 24304 bp, 44 predicted proteins | sample 172DNAGHGlowgp2_FD_203883 | JGI IMG/M metagenome (GOLD analysis project Ga0310697, IMG submission 203883) | Sheep rumen microbial communities from Palmerston North, Manawatu-Wanganui, New Zealand - 1728 DNA GHGlow gp2 (v2) (version 2) | ecosystem: Host-associated > Mammals > Digestive system >...
TTTAATGAACATCCCCAGACTATTGTCTTATCAAATAAATTACCTATTTTATTTTTAGCCATATCTTTAAATTTTACTTTGCAAAAATACACATTTTTATTATACAACAACTACTTGTTCCTCTTTTTCATTAGCTTTATTGGCTTGTTCTTTTAATTGGTTAAAAGAACTAGTACTTCCAAATCCACAATTATTACCAAAGGCAGCTCCAAACATCTGCATAAAACTGTAGTCTGGAACATAGATTTTGTCTATATCCTCAAATACTCTAGTATTTAACACTTGAAGATATAAATCCATAGCTATCTTTTGGTTCTTTAATACAAGTCTATTGTTTGGAGAAAGTTTATAATACTCTTCTGAATTCATAAATTCAGTTAGTTTAGATACTTTCTCTTTAAGTTCTTTTTGCTCTTCTATTAATCTTTCTTTATAATCTTCCATTTTATTATTTATTTTTAATTTATACTTTATTCTCAGCATCTGCTGCCACCCCTCAATGAAAGGTGACAGGACAGACGCTGTGACTCCTCCGATTATGTTTCGCTCTTGCATTACAATAAAACTGTTATTTCAGGGAAATCCGACAAGACTTGGGAATACAACGCTTTTGCACCGTAAGATGTAGGATGTGTCAAATCATCACCTCCTGCCAACATTTGATTAGTTTCTCCCCAGTTTTTCCAATGGTTTGGATGGTCGGTGTTGATGTCATTTGGGTCTTCAACTGCGATAGCCATGTCTATATATCTGTATCCACTTTCTCTAATCCATTGGTTCATATAAACATGAGAGCCGTTTGGAACTGTTGGAACTGTGGACAAAATAGGGGTAATGTAATATTCTTCACACATAGATAGCATCGATTGTGTTTTTTCAAGCCATGTTGCATTTGGTGACGTACCATTGTCATTACCTGCGTTCATACCCATAAACCATAGAATATAAGATGGGCGCGAACCAGTTGCCAACAAGGTCGTTAGAGAATCTAAGGCTTTAGTTGCAGAATCACCTCCCTTACTTATCATTAAATTAGATACATATCCATCATTTATCAGGTAATATGGCCATCTTGCGCTTGAATTATACGAGAAGTAAGAATCACCGAACATCCATATTTTCTGATTAATATCTTTTGGGATAAGTGTTATTTCTGCACTAATCGCAGAGTTGCCATTATTAGACAAGAATGGTCTGCCTTGTATGCTATAATACGGGCTGATATTGAAGGTGTGTTGATACATCTCTCCGTTATCATTAATGAGCGTCACTTTTGTGGCCAAATCAACACCTTTGTCTATTATTATAATCGTTTCAGTTCCTAATGAAAGTCCATGTTGCACCGTAGTGTCAATAATGTCAGAACTGCTTTTCACATAAATAATATCTTGACCTGTTATCCTAAACGAGCCACCATAATAGTCATGATAGCCAAGACCCATTTGTACCTCCGTAAACGAAGACATTATCCTTCCAACTACCGTAATGTTTTTGAAGCATTCTATAAAATCTGTGAATAATTGTGTATTGCTTGCCAAATAATTGTCCTTAGCGAAAATTCGATTAAATGTATTAGGCTTTGCCTCTACTACAATATCCTGGGAAAGTTTGCTTTGCGTGATACTACCATCTGGAATTACAACCGGCGGTAACATTGACTCTTTTATCTTTGTAGATTGATAAGGTTCATAAGGCTCTTCATAAGATGTTCTCTTCGTCCCAACTTCAAGCTGTAAATCATCAGCAGATATAGCCGCAGAAACACCAATATATTTTGCAGTACCAGTATTTATCAATAATGATAAGACATCTGTCTTCCCTACAATCCCACCATCAGAAAGAACTCCTTTATTCTCGTCAAGCAGAACTACATACACATACTTTGAACCTATAACACCGCTTTCCACAGACAAGCAATAAACGGTGTCTTCATCGCAAGGAACATCCTTATGGTGATATAAAGAACCGTACTCCAAAGAACCCTCAGAACTATAGAATTTCGATTCCCATTCTGCAAGATATAGTAGATTCTTACTTGTATGTGTTTCTGTTTCTAATAGTTTATTTATTTGCCTTGCGTCTGCTATTTTGTTCTGCTCATTCTCTCCGACGAAATCATCAGTCACATCTGAATCTTGGACTTTTTCACCACTGTGGAAGAACACGTCTTGACTTTTCATGACTATTGTTGGCTGATATGGTGCTTCATATGTTGTCCTTGAATCTCCCAATTCAAGTTGTGGCTCAGAAGCCATTTTACCAACTGCGATAGATACGCCAATAGCTTTTGTGTTGCTGTTTGTGTGAATTGCTATTCCATTTGTTCTGAGAGAATCACCAACAGTTATAGAATCATCATTTGCAATTAAAACATAGTAAACGACATTACTCCCAATGTTTCCATCATTAACAGAGTAATAGTAATCTGTATTTGGATTACAAGCGATTACCATGTTGTAATAAAGACCATCTCCTTTACCTCTAACAATTCCTTCACCATTATAGTAACCTCCTTCCCAATCTCCGTACAAGAGGTTTTTGCCATTTATAACATCTGTTGTTGCAGCAGCAAGATTTTTCACTTCAATTGCACCAGCCACCTTGCCACTTCCACCTGCGAAAGAATTGTCAATGTCAGTTTCAGTCAACACATTGCTCGGCATGGCACTCTGCAAGTCACCTGCGTAGACGAACTCAAAACCACTGCTGCCATCATCTTGCGTAGCAATCATCATGGTTTTGGTTGGCGTGGTAGCATCATCATTCATAAGCAAAATAACACTCAAAGTGTTTTGTGATGGAGCTACATTCTTACCTAACGGGTCAATCGCTGAAGAATATGTCTGCCCAATTGTAGCCATTGCCGTAACAGCGGCAGCATCTGTCGGTACAAATAAGAACTCACCAATATTTGCTTTCAGGGAAGCGAGCCACGCTTCTTGCGATAATGGTGTTCTGCCTGCGGCAATTTCAGCTTGTTCATATAATTCGTATGCAGATGCTCCATCTTGACCGTCGGAGGGCTTGTTTACCCATTTTACACCACTTGTCTCGTTTGAATCTTTTTCAAGTATTTGACCATCAGTGCCAGTAGGCATAGGAATAGCATTATCAGCTTTTGTTCCTTGAGCTGCCGTGGCAAGCCTAAGGTCTGATGCACTCATGTTACCACTCAAAGTGACACCATTAATACTTGGTTTATTATTAAGCCTTGAATAGTCTGTAGTTCCGCCTGAACCTTTAGAACTTGTGGCCACCCATCTACCATTTATATAATGTTTTTCAATAGGCGTTTCACCACTTAAGTCAACCCAAGCTACATTAGTTTGCTTAGGCTAATTTTTACTTTTTATTATTTTATCAATATTTGCCATAGTTTTATATTATATTAAGTAGTATAAATGTAATTGACTATATTATTATCGCAACAAATCCATATATAAAATCCTATAAGTTACATACTCCTTTACCCATTATTTTATCATATATAATCTCTTTTCCAGCCATTATAATTGTAGATACAACAAACGAAATCAGGATACTTATCCAAAAAGAAAAGAAGATATTACATATCACAAATAAGAAGTCAACTAATAGGATTCCTACTATGAAATGCAATAGTTTATCTTGTTTTAAACTCAAAAGCACATTCTTACAATCCATACTATCAACATTGCTACAAGTCCCCCAACTACACTTCCTTTAACAACAGGAATCCAATACCAAGGATTCCATTTTGTTTTTGTGACAATAGCTTTTGTTCCAGCAATAACAGGAGAAGCAAAAGTTACAATTCCAGCCCAAATACATATAATCAATTCTGAATGTTTAGGAATTATAATTCCTGTTATTATAAATAATACAAAAGTAATTATTAAAGCATACAATCTTACAAGACCTGCTTTTTCATCATCCTCTTCCCAAAAGAATCCATGCTCCATGAGCCATCTATTAAACTTCTTCATTTTTATAATCTTTATTATTAAATTAACTTTTTATTTCTTTCGTTTAAATTCTGTTTTTTCTTTTAAACTTTCTTGTTTATTAGCAAGAAACTAATTAAAAGGACCATCTGCCCATTCTACAAGATTACTTAATGTAACTTCCATAGAGTCCATTCTAGTATCTAACATTTTTATACTAGATATTATTTCGTTCTAATTTAAATTACCTTGTTTTGCAGATTGCTTTACATCTTCCATCATACTCATCATATCAGTCCAATAAGTCTTCATTAAGGCTAACTACATATTAATACTCTAAGTAGTGGAATCATTTGCCTAATTATCTTTTATAGTCTTATTCTATTTTCTATATTTGATTAGTTTATATAATCCAAAAAGAAAAGTTCCAGAAAATAAAACAGTTACCATCTATACAATTACTTCTGTCCAATCTATGTTCATTTGTCTATTATTTTTATAAATTTAGTTTCTTGAATATTTGAATATGGATTGTTTTCCTTTACTGTAACATTAATTACAGTATGCTTACGCTAAAATAAGCGTCCTATCCATGTTTTACAAGGTGGATTGATAGTTTCCCTTGATGTGTGTATAAAACAGCTTAAATCAGTGTTTATATCAATTTGAGAGGAAATCTCATTAGGATATGCCATATGAAGACAATTCTAATACCATTCATCACCAAGACATGTATCTAATACAAAGTCAGGTTTATCAAATATAGTATCGTGGACTACTATAGAATCAACGATGTATATCTTCTCCTTTACTTTGCTCATCTGTTGTATTTTCTTGTCTTTAATACCAAGTTCTTTACGCATAGAATCTAGTTCTTTAATAGACTTATCATTAAGCACTTCAAGCTACTCTACAGTAAATTGAAAAATTCTATTCTCTTCTTGGATTACATCAAGTTGACTTTCATAAGCCTTGTTGTTCTGCATTGTTATGTCATACTGCTTGCGAATTTTGCTGGCTTGTATGGATTTGAAAATACCAAACCCACACAATCCCAACAATACCGCAAGCAATATTATGATAATCTTGTCTTTCATATTATTTCAATTATTATTTTTTCTCTGTTATCCCTAGCTTTAATTAGCTTATCCATAAGCATAAACCAATATTTCTATGAATTTAAAACTTTTCCAGGTTCTGTATTTTCACCAACCAATAGACATCCATCGGTGTCTTCTGCCTAATTTCCAGGATGAATTAGTACCCCACTGAAATATGGAACATTCTTAAGTCTTGGAACAATCCCTTTATATTTCTTTGCCCAAGAACGATTCTTGAATTTTGGAGATATAGAATTCATGTCAACTTCATAAACTCCACTAGGAATTGCTGTCTTTCCAAAAATTTTCATTTCTTTTGGAAGATTTCTTACTTTATCTTCAAGAGTATTACAGAAAAAACCTTCGTTAATATAAAGATTTCCTATTGTATAATTCTCTCCTTTAAAGATTCGTTTAACCTTAAGATTCATACTTTTTATATAATATGTAAACCGTTTTTATTATTTTTTGCCCATTTAATAATTGTTGCATGAGGTTATTTAGGAGAACACTTGCCTGAGCAATCTTTGCCATGTCCATTATCCAATATAATAACAATATCTTTATTCTTCCAAGATATGGAATTTTGATTACAATTAACTTTCTTTTTTAATAAATTAAACATTTTCGCTATTAGAATAAGTTGTTATTAATTCTATTTTTATTATACCGAACTAAATTGTTATCAAGTAGCTACTATTAGAAGTAAACTTTGCAGAAGAATATGATTGTCTTACTGCCATATTGCTAAATATAATATCGGCATCTGTATTTATAGTAACATCATTATGTGGTCCAGTATTAAATCTGATATATATAGCATTACCAGAAACATGAGTATTAGTAAATGTAAATTGTGTTGTTTTACTATCACCATCAATATTATAGTAATTCCATTCTGACAAACGCTAATTTATAGGATTTGAAAGATTAGTTGATGTAAGAAGGGTATCATTAAGTGTAAAATCTGCATCATCCTCTATAGAAGTATTCATGTCTATATCAAAGTCAGCTTCAACACTTGGTGTACCCCAAGTACCATCTCCTTTAAGATATTTATCTTGTGATGCAGCCGTAGAAGCAGGAACTAATCCGTGTGTTGAGCCTGAAAAATCATTATATGTTGTATTAGGAGGAGTTGTCCATTGACCTAAACCGTTAAGATAGTAGTTAGAACCTCCTGTACCTCCAGATGATACCCCAATGACGTAATTACCAGCTGTATTATAATTATTTGAACTTAATGGATAATAAGTTGTTCCGCTACCTCCACCTTCAGTACCAGAATCTAATACAAACGAACTACCATTATAATATAAATAACCAATTCCAGAACTAATACCAAGACCTTCTTCAACAATTGTTTGAGCATTTACCCATTCAAGACCATAAGGATTACCAAAAGCATTACCATTTTCATAATATTTTGTGCGACAGAATAATCCTTGTCCAGTATTACTTGTATAACCATCAAGTATATGAGTATATCTATTTGTTATTACTCCTGTATTTTGATTGTAAAGCTATAACTTAATTGTATTTATACCATAACCACTACCTACATTTAAATCCCATACGGTAGAATCATTGTCAGCATACCAATCATCCAATGCTTTTTTTACATCTCTAATATCTACGCATAAAGCTTCTTTACGATATGAATTTGGATTTACAAGGTGAATAGGATTATATAATTTACATTCAGCAACATATTTCCCTTGTAGCAAACCAGCATGTGTATCAGCTTTGATACCACCAAGGGCACTTAACGAAGCCACTCTTAACTCATAATTATTATTCATCCAATCTGATAAATCAACCCATCTTACTGCGTTATTGTCATCACCATAATCTTGGCCTCCATGACTAGATTGTTCCCATTCGTCATAATCTTCTCTTAACATTAAGAATTTACCAGCATTTGTTGGGTCACTAGCACCCCAAATACTAAATTTAGGCTTATTTGCAGATGTTACTTCTGAAGTAAAATCTTTTTTAATACTTCTTGAATGGTTAAAGGAAGCATAAAGCAATTCTTGACTAATTTCACCATCACCACCAATTACATTAACATTAATGTCGCCAGCATCGCCGTTGTTTATAATAGTAATAATATCAGAAACATCTACAAACGGATGTTTATTTGTATTATTATAATATTTGACTTCAGAAAAATGATTTAAATTAGCAGCAGGAAATGTGTTCATCATAATACCACCAAGTGTATTTGATTCAGCTGGCCATAAATCAAAAGGATAATTCTAAATTATAGTTTTAAGATGATTATCATAAATAGTTCCCCATTGCTCATCTGTCACAAATTTATTTAATGCCACACCAAGAGGACCTGCACTAAATAATTCCTATGGAGAATCATTTGTAAATAACGGCAAGTCAAATTCTGACTTACTGTTGGATGTATACTATTCCCCATCAAACGTATACCGATATGAAGTTCCAGCTACTATATTTATCTTATTAGCAGCAGTAGTATTAAACCCAACAATAGGATTCCATTTACCACAATCATAAATCTTGAATATATAATCACAATCTCTTTGAGCATTAGAGTCAGTTGTAAGTTCTCCATTTTCATCAAGATGTGCATTCTTGGAAAGCCATATATCATACTTATTAGAAGGCTCATGAGGAGAAAACCAAACAGTTCTCCTTGGATTTAAATTGTTTATAGCCATTATTTCTAAGTTTTATTGTTATTTTGTTTTCTTATTTGTTCTCTTTTAATTTGATTGTCACTTTCATTCTTCTATTTATCAAATTCAAGTCTTTGCTTATCCAATTCTTTCTAATGAAGGAATTTGTCATTCTCCAATTTCATATTTTCATCAAATTCTCTCATCTTCTCCAATAAGGTTTCTCTTTCTTGATTATCAGAAATACCATCGTTATCTAAATCCTACTATTGATTCATTGAAGCAATGAGAATTCTGGTTTCGTTATCTCTTTGATTTATCTAATCTTTAAACTAAAATTCTCTATCCTACATCTAAGCCTAGGATTCAAGTTGTTGTTGTTGCATCTACTGTTGCTGCTATTGTATTTGTTGTTGTCTCTAAATCATTTCATCTTCAGATTGTTCAATCATTCTTACCTTTTCTGCAATGGAACAAGTCTAGAATATCTTCATTGCAGTAGAGAAGTTAATCATCTAGTTTTGAAGACCAGCTTGAACCAACATATCAAGTTTTTGAGTCTATTCTTCAATTCCCTAGGAATTATCCACTATCAAACCATAATCACTCTCTGCAAATTCATCACCATCAATAGCCATTATTCTTTGGGAAATATCAGAAGTGATATAAGGGAATTTAAGGCTTCTTCCCCTCATTGCAACTTTTGCAGTTTCAAGGAAGCACTCAAGTACCCTCTTTTTAAGATTTTCATGGGTTATAAACACCCATTCTGTAATATGAGAGGATTGAAGAGTGGCTCTTTCAACACCACCAACAGTTTCCCTATTGCTTACCTAACCTTCTCTTTGTTTTGAAATACCTACTACTTCAGACATTTCAGCTTTAATAAATTCAAGAAGGTTAATATATTGCTATATAAGATTACCAATATTTGTTGAAAATACTGCTTGAGAAGCATTATTTAACTAACCAACAGCTTTTCCTTGCAAGAATCCAGAGCCTTCTTTTGCAGAATCTCTAACTCTAATATGATTAACCTTAGCATAGTATAACCATTTCTCTACATCCCATCCTTTAGGAACTAAAGCAAAATCCATATCAAGCATAGTACCCCAGTCCGATGCAAGAGCTTTATTAAGTCTATCTTTAACTACATCATAGAGATAATTGTAAGGCTTCATCATATCAACCATAGAGAATGGTTTTCTACCATTATATGAATAAATAGAACCTATAATTCCAAAGTGACACAATGAAGGATTGTTTATCCTGTTGTATTGGATTTCCATAGGTCCCATATCTACATATACATCCTTACCTATCTTTACTCCATGCCAAGCTTCATTAATCCAAACTATTTGCTCTTCCTCTCCAGCATCAAAGTCTGTTATATATTCATCTGTATAGAATTCAGTATAAGATTCTCCAGTTTCAGTATCATACTTCTTAACTATCTTACATTTTCTTCTGGATTTCCAATACATTCTTACTACCCTGATATTACCAAATGGGTCATAAGGCATTGAGTCAGCCATGTGTTCTCCATAAGCATTAAATGGGTCAAATATAAAATGACCTTCTTCATCAGTTTTTATGTATGCAGCAGTATCATCATATTCATCGCTCTCTCCAACTCCTTCATGTGTAAAGTCCTTGTATTGCTTCATAAGAGTTTTTGAAACTCTAGCAAAATCCTTATCACTAAAGAAAGTATCAAAGATTTTACCTGGATTCCAATATTGAGTAATTACCACTACATCAGCATCTTCAATCTTATTTGAATAGCCTGACATATAAGTATCAATCTCAAAAGGATTTATCTTCTCAAGATAAGGTTCTCCATTATTTATAAAACATTGATAAATCTCTTCTCCAAGAACCAAGCCATCCCAGAAACCATAATGAAACTATAACCTAAAGTCCTATTCCGACTAATAATGTTTTAGTAGTTCATTAGCTCTTCTCTCTCTAATATCTTGATATTCATACTTATAGTATTTATTTATCTTCTAGAGCTATTCTTTGGCTTCTTCTTCACTTTGAGATTGATTCATTACCCACTGCTATAAATCATTGAATATAGCCTATTTCTTCTATTCTTCAATATCACTTATTGAAGTTGGATTGGTCACTACAACCCTATAGTTGAAAGGTCTTCTAGACTCTTCTCCCATAAGGACTTGTAGTTTGGCATTCATAATTGGGTAATGCTGTATCTTTTCAGGAATATATCCTGCTTCAATCTAATCAGGGTTTAAGATTAACTGTAAATCACTCATATCTAGTTTTCCTAGACATAAATCCTCATTAATCTTCTTATGTCTATATGATTTCCTAACAGCTTCAATTACACTGGAATTGGAATTTGTAGCCCAATCCAAATGCTTCTTAGCCCAACGAGCAGTCTTACTTCTGTTGGGGATTTGCTGTTCAGGGAAAGTATTTATTCCAAATTCCATATTATTCTTCTATTTGGGCGCAAAAATACAAAAAACAATAAACACAAATGCCATACTCAATCAAAAAATTAAGCATGGCATTTATTAATAATTAATTCTACTAAAGTATCTTCATTGTTATCTTGGCACTAAACCTTTTATCATAGTTAGTAGTAAAGAATTCATCGTTACCTAAGTAATCTTTATCTTCCACTTCTTCATTTAATTTACCCATATCTCCCTAATATAGAATCATTTTTTCTTCTCTATAAAGCATTACTTGTAATAAAGCCATTATTCTATCCACATTTAAGTCAGGATTAAATGAAGCAAGCTCTCTTAATAATGCCCTACTTTTGATGTAATAAAGGTTAGGTAATGTTATTTGGACTGTAACTCCTTCATCATTAGTAACTTCTGTTACTATAGGTTTTAGTAACCAATCCCTAATTAAACCTAAACCAAAAGCTTTAATAGGCATTGTTGCTTGAACTCCTTTACTTGAGTTTCCCCAATTTGAATATTTAATAAGCTGTTTCTCTCTTAAATATTCAGGAGTATCTGCAAGCAATGATAAAGAGTTCATTCTTGAGAAGTAAGAGTAAGTACCCTTTTTGTTACATTCATAGAGACATCTAGCGTTATAAAATATACATAGTAATCTACATTTCTCATTTAAGTCATCAACAAAAGGAGGTCTTCCTGTATATTCAGCCACAATTCTGTCAGTAAATAAGTCTAATACAAACATAGAACCTAAAGACATTGATTTTGCAGCATCATTCTCATAGTTATCCAATCCTATTATATATCTTCCCTCAGGTATTTTTCCATTAATTTTAACAGGCATTTCATATATTTCCAAAGCTCCTTCAGTCCTTTGATTTTCTTCCATGCTTAAAGGAAAATCCCTAATAGGCTACTTATCACTTATTTGAAATTCTACATTTCCTGATTTTGTGAGAACCAAATCTCCTACATAAACATCATCATAAAATGCTGGATTACTATCTATCTAAGCTATTCTTTCATTAATCTAAGTAATTGGAAACATATTAGAGCCATATCTTAGAATAGCTTCCTAAGGAACAATAGGAATTTCTGCAATACGCTTGGTAATAGCATTTACATCAGAAGTGTTATACTTAACCTAGAATCTATCCTAAAGAATTATAAGCAAGGCTTTTACTACATCAGAATTACCATTCTCATCATAGCAGCCATCATAATTCATATAGCCTGGGAAGAAGTAGGAAAAATATTCTTTACCATAACCAATCCTATCATACACATTCTTTACTTCCTATACTCTATAACCTATTGGATGATACATAATTTCCTACATACCAGCAAAGTCAGACTCTTGGTCACCAGCAGTTCCAATACCTACAATCTAACCAAAAGCTCTCTAACCTTCTTCAACAGAAGGTCTTAAGTTTGCATATAATTTTTTTAGATTCTAGAAGCTTCCCGCCTCTTCCAACACATAAAGAACACCTCTAGTACCTCTTAATTTTGATGCATTATCAGCTGAGGAAACACCTACTACAGTATTTAAAGAACCCTTCTAAGTGCCAGTATCAAGGTCTTTATATCCCATAGTCCAGGTCATATCATTAAGGGAAGACAAAAGTCTTTTCCTAGGAAACTCTGTATTCTAAGCCAAATGGTCTATAATAGCCTAAAATTTATTTAATGTCTGGTCACCTCCTATAAGCTTTGATTTATCAGCAGCTGTTATATATGATGTTACTCTCTTCATAACATCCCTAAACTCACCTAAGACAAATCTTTTGCCTAACATTGAGGCAACACTTAATGATTTACCTTTACTTCTGGAAGCAAGGATAAATCCGTGTTTACCATTGTTTCTAGCCCTATATAAATAATGAAACATTAAATAGTGACCATCCCATACTCTAGGAAAGCCTACTTTTCTTCTACCACTCTTTGAATTATTACCATTATCTTCTGTAAGAAGAATAGGACAATAATTTAAGAAGAAATAATAATCCCCAGGAATCCATTCTCCATCAGACTCTCTGACATAACCTTCAAAACATCTTCTATATTCCTCTCTAATCCACTTGCCATACTCACTTTTAGGATTACCATTAGGTCTTAGTTTAGTATAACATCCATACTTTTCAAAATGAATGGCAGAAGGCCTGAAATAATCCATATCTTCAAGGATATGTGGATTCTCCAAGTCTACAATAACTCTACCCTATTCATCCTTAGGTAAATCCTTTACTCTCTTCCTATTAGGAGAAATTAGGTTTTTTATGTAAGGTACTTCATTTATAAAACAAAGAAACTATTCCTATATTTCCTCGTCATATAAATCAAGTAATTCCTAAGTTATAGGAGTGTTATATTCATTCGTCAAAACTAATGCCATCTTCAAATACTGCTTTATTTTCGTTACCACCTCTTGCTCTACCATTCTCCTCAATTTCCTTAGTAATGATTTTCTCTGCTTCAAGTAAATCTTTGGAAAGTTGTGGAATCTATCTTATAGCCTGTGTAATAGAGCTAATAGTATATACTGCCTTGCCTTTATCATCCCTTTCATCAAAATCTATCTTTTCAAGGTAATTACTAAGCTTGTCTATAGCTATCTTTGTTGACTATAACAATCTATAACTCAATGTTATAACATGAGTTTTATAGCATTCTATACATTCCTATAGTTCTTTAGTAAGTTTAAATCCTTTGCTTAAACCTTCCTAAGTAATTATTTCTTGTAGTCTTTCATTATCATCAATAATATAACTATAGGAACTTCTAGGGTCAGCATAATGATATATTACAGAAAGATATTCCATAAACTTCTCATTATCTTTCTAATAATACTTATTGTATAATTCTCTTAGAGGCTTAGCAAGGAAAAACTCTTCTGTAATTCTCATTTCAAAATTTTCTACTTCTATTAAATGCATATTTCTTCTCCTTGTTTTTTATAAAAAAGGGAAGAATTTCTCCTCCCTAAGAATTAAAACTACGTTTTTTAGTGGACACATATGGGATTTGAACCCATAACTTCCTGAATGCAAATCAGGTGCTCTGCCAATTGAGCTAATGGCCCATTTTAGTCCTCTCAATGTATTCCACGGGCAGTTTTGATGGTCTATAGATGCCATAATTGAGTAGTCTTTCTAGCATATTCTCTATGCAACTGCCAACTATTTAGGACTAGCGGAGATAGGAGTAATCGAAACTCATACTAATTAAAGTACCATCTGCTTAGCAGGCAGTGTCCTTTCCCCAAGGATTCTCATCTCCAAAAAGGGAGATTTACATCTCCCAAAAAACATATTTAAAATGAAAAAAAAAACAACGAAACCTTTAATTAGGCTGTAATTATATCATCCTTAACTATCACAATATCTGATGCTGGATTCTTATCATATTCAACTTCCTCTGCTTCATCATAAATGACCATAATGTCATTATCTTGAATATGCATATACTTTACACCTTCAATATACTCAAAAGGAGGTCTATAGTCAATAATCTTTTCTTCCATTAAATCTCTCTTAATGGAATTCTCTTCAAATCTTTTTATTGCATATCTACCAAGACTTACCTTAACAAGGTCTCCTTCTTTAACTGTCTTTACAAAAGGACCAATTGCAACTACTCTTTGCCAAGGCTTAATTGTTCCTTTGGTAAAAATCAACAAACCATTTTTATCAAATTGGTCCTTATCAAACAACTCATAAGTTGTAAAAACCCCATTAAATGTTGGTCTTGCTTTCTTTACTTCTAACATACTTCTTCCTTTGATTAGTTTTTAAATAAGTTTTATAAGTGCAATATAATTTACCTAGTGAAGGGATATTTATACAGGTTTTCATCTTGTTAAACTCTTCTTCTGTCATACCTTCTTTGAAGGGTAAAGAGCTTATATGCTTCTTTATTTCCTCCCAATATGATGAATATAAGCTCTTTACAATATCCCTATCAATACCAAGCTCTTCAGCAACTTCTTTATATGCTCTTTCAAGATTATTCATTCTTTCTATAATCAAACCATAAAAGCAATCTATAGCCAGTATTATCCTTTATGTTAGGTATAAGTTTAGGATTAATCTTGTTGTCAGCAATCACTCCTGCTCTTCTAAGCTTGTGCATGGAAACTTGAAATCCTGATGCTGACAGCCCACACTCTTCTCTAATTTTAGCTTTGGTTTCTACACTAAATAAATATTCATCCAATAACTCACTATCTTTTATATCCCTGCCTAATTCTTCCCTAAATTTACAGAAGGTGGATAAAACCCTTATTTCTGTAGCATTTAGTTTATGTATAGGCTTTAGTATTTGAAACCATTTCTCATAGAAATCAAGAGTGTCTTTACAAGGAATCCTTATACCACTATCAACATTTGGTAAAGTTCCCATAATTACTCCTTACTTTCTTCTCGCTCTTCTGTATTTTCTTCCTCAGTTTTTTCCTTAATAGTCATGATTTCCTTGACTTCATTGACACAAACATCAATAAAATCATTATCAAAATAACTACCTTTATCCAACACTTCAAAGAGATAATGCAGTCTTACTTCAACATTATTAAGTCTTTGCATTTGCTCTTCATACTGCTTGCACTTACTAATCAGTTGTTGGTTTTGCTGATACAATTGACCAGCAGCCTTCTGTAAATCTTCGTAAGAGATTTTCTTAGTTTCTTCCTTCTTAACTTCCTTACCAGTCATATTGACTGTCTTGCTTTGATTTTTTTCCATATAATTTCAAATATTTATGTTTGTATTTAGTTTCATATAAATCTTCCCAAGCTTCTATGCTTGCCTTTCCTATATTAGTGTTACCACATTCATCACAGAAGCAACTCTAATCGTCCCATCCTATGATTCTAAGTGATAAACATTCCTTACAGTATAATACTGGTATAGAATTATATTCTTCTTTTTCCTTATCAGTCATTCTTCTTATTTTTAGTTGATTTCTTCTTTAAATCACTCTTCATTTGTTCCATCTTAGCTTGTAATTCAAGTTTATCTTCTTCAAGTTTTTCTATTTTCTCAAGAAAAGGATTTATTGAAAAACACAAGAGATAAACACACCAAGCAAATGTTGCTGCGGCAAGAGCAAGCAGCTTGCTATTAGTAAATGTATTATTATCTAAAGAAATATAGGAATAAACCCACATTGCTATAATAACTATAGCAAGCAACACATTCATTAGATTAAATCTTTTCTTCTTTTCTTCCATACTTAATTATTTTAAATTATTATTTGTACCCCTGGAAAGATTCGAACTTTCATTTTTACTTTAGAAGAGTAATGTTGCTATCCCTTGAACTACAGAGGCTTACACTTGATTATTATTCATCAAGTATTTCTTTCAGTTGTTTATATGCTTTATCTGCAAGTTCTTTAGAGCCAAACATTACAGTGGCGAAAGTCAAGAATTCATGATTATTAAAGAAAGGCTTCTTAATAGGAGAAACCCAAACCTTTGTTTCCCAAACACTTCTTCCAAACAATGTCCCCATTGCAACATTTGTGGATGCTTCTAAAGTATCAAATGTAGTCACTACTTCATTATTATCTGGCAACGCTACTAACATAAGAGTTTTAGGATTAGAGAACTTTGATTTATGCACACTTACATAATGTTCTTTAATGAACTTCTTGTAATCAGTACTTTCTACTTCTTTCTTTGCTTTACTTACCATAATTATTTAATTTAGGTTTTCCCAATCTTCTATGTTTATTATCTGTTTTAAATTATATAGATTATTATAAATACTAACTATTGTTTCTCCTGTATATTTGTTCTTAAAGTAATATTTTGGTCTATCATCCATCTATACTTGTTCAACAGGTTCTTCAATGATTTGTATTTCCTCTCTTGGTATTTTCTTCTTTTTTAAAAAATCGTCTAAACTCCAAGTACTATACTCTACTTCTTTATATTTAAACTTTGTTATCTTCATATCTAACTTGTTGTCCCACAAGGACTTGAACCCTGACCAAAACATTTAGAGTGTCTTGTGCTCGACCATTACACCATAGGACAATAAGGGATTTCTCCCTTATTAATTAATCAATCAAATTATAATCACTCTGGAATTTTATCATACATATCATCGTTGATGGTATCCCACATTTCAGTATCTTCAAGCTTTAAAGCCTTACAAAGGTTGAGCCACAACACATATTCATCAACAATCTTTCTACCAAGATTACTCATCACACTAATATAGAAGTCCTTATTATAAGGTCCCCCTTTCAAGGAAGCATTTTCCTTAGCATACTTTTGATTTTCTAAAAGCAATACCTTATTTTCTTCAGAAAATCTATCTGATGTATCAGCAGCTTCTTTTAGAGCCTTGTTAAGAGATTCCACTTGTCTGTTCAAATTGTTGTTTTCTGAATAATACTTTCTGTTTTGTTCTTTAAGTCTGTTAATTAAGTCTTCTTGTGGAGACTCATAATTAACCTTAATGTTGTTTGTGGTATTGTTGTAATTCTCTTTTTCGTTCTTTTCTGCATTTTCTAAAGCTTTACAGAAAAAATTTACCAATTCATCAATACTGTCAAATTCTCTTTTAATCATATTACTTATTATTATGGTCTTTTATACTTAATTCATTTAATTCATCTTCAAAATTTATAAATGCCTATTCATTTGTATATCCTAGTTTTTCAGTTACTTCAATTAGTTCTTTAGCATACTTAATAACTTGTCTATATCCAAACTTAAGCATTAACAATGTCTAGTCTGTCTTCATTGAAATAACCCTTCTATTACTTGTTGCTTATCTATTGTAAGAGTATCTCTCTTAATTAAAGAGGGTTCTAATCTTCTTAACTCCACAGGAGAACTACAAGGATGGTCTCCACAATGATTCATTGTTGAGGAATCATAAATAGCCATTTTATTCTCTTTGACATACTTTCTCCAATCTTCCAAACTCCATCCTTTAGGAAGATATGCTATATCAAAACATACCAGATAACCATCAATCAGGTCTTCCATTTCTACAATATTCTTAGTTTCTTCCATATTTTTAATTGTTTAACGCTGCAAATATACAACTTATTTTTTAATTAGCAAGTGTTTTTATGAACTTTTTTGTATTATTTTTATTAAGTTATTGATTTACTTTGCTTTATTTTATCAAATATTTTTTGTTTGAATATAATATCATATAAACATTTACTTAACCATTCAACTAAAGCCTCGTTCTTACCTTCTTCCCAATACATACCTTCATCAAGAATCATATGTAATAATTCATGCAGAATAGTCCTAATGATTTCTTCTTTGTTTATCTTATCACCATTAGGATAGTTCTCTGCTATTTCCAATTGCTTATATACTGCATCACTTGCTCCCCAAGTGAAATCACAGCCATCAAAATCTACACTATCTTTAAAAGATACTTTATACTCTTCTCCAAATATGTTAAACTTAAAATTTTTCATTTTATTATATACTTTAATTCAACAATTAGGTCTACCTTTCTCTATAGTAGCTTCTAAATACTCAGAAAGAGTTACTTTACCTTTTTGAAGAAGCCAATAATAAGCTTTTCTTAACTCTTCCTTTGTTTTACCTTTAAAATAATCCTGTTTTAATTCTTTATTTTCTTTACTCATAGCAAACTAGACTTCTGTATAATGAATCTCTCTCTATAGTAACAATATCAATATCCTGTTCAATTGTAGCCTTATTGTGAAGCCCTTCAGTAATAATCCTACATTCATCAGGATGGTTGACAATTTCGGTTATCTTATCGGCCCATCCTTTTGGGGTCATATCTTCAACGAATATACAATTTTTATAATTTGTTCCATAGTCAGTGTATGGCTTGACATTACTTGCAAGACCCATTGTATTTGTGAATCCAGCTTCAATAAGTTTAAGAGAGGATTTCATTGAATTAAACTTAGTATCAGTCAATGGAATCATAAGAACATCAATATTTTCATAAATTCTACCATACTCATAATTAGTAATGGATTTACTCCAAATTCTCCTATATGGCTCGTTTGAAGCATCATAATTTTCATCAGAACGGTCATATTTTAACAGTAACTCCTTATACTCTGGAGATACAAGAGTATAATCATTAGTAATCTGTTTTTCAAGCTTTACCCACCAGATATCTTCAGGTTTTGAAGGTTCAATGTAAAATTCTCCATTTTCATCTGTTTTAATACACTTTCCCTCTATACTAAATCCACACAGCACAAACTGAATTTTGTCTATTGTGTCTTTATCAAGATAATCAAATATACACTTCTCTTCGTTTACAATTTGTTTGATATCAGTGGTGTGACTACTGCTTCCAGTTATCCCAAACCTTAGTCTTTGTGATGGGTTTTTATTTACGGTAAACTGTGTATCATTTTCTGATATTGCATTCTCTAAAATATGTACATTAGGGTTATACTCATAAATTTCAGATTTGAGTCTTTCAGTAGTAGTCGTAATGCAATCAAATAAGTTCAGATTTACTGTAGCTTTAGTAGGATATTGGTTTACCATGCACATATTATATAAAGGATGTTGCTCACCGTAGTTCCAGTAATCATCTATATCTAACACAACTTTTACACCAATCTTCTTGGCTTCACACACAAGATTCCAGACAAGCATCTATATTTTATTACTATACAAACAGTTATGAATTATTAGTATATCTGTGTTTGTAATTTTTTGCCAAGCTATACTTAAATCACTGGTAATGATTATTTCATACCTATCTGGGAAACTCTTTTTTAGGGCAATCATAGGCGTTAGGCACCTATAATAAAACACACCTCCATCTTTCTGTGAAGGCATATAAAGGATATTAATTTTTTCCATACTCAATAATTTTCGCTGCAAAGATAGATAAATTATTCAATATATAAGTATGGAGCTAATAAAAATCCTCCTTCTGAATATAAATATCCTCCTAAATCATGTTTGTTCCAATGTCTGGCATTTAATTCAAAGGTTGCCATCTTTTTCTAAGCAGGAGTACCATGTGCTTTAAACCAAGAAGCTGGATGTCCTGTTCTTTTCTTCAAAGCAGTAAATTTACCGCGATTCTTTGGTTTTATATAGATTGAACCGCCTTTATTAAAATTATACTATCTCCAACCAATTATAGGATATTTCTAATAATATGTAAAGTATTCAGAAGGCACTTTTGTCGATTGATTATAAAATGGCATAGCTTCCGTTCCTATTGGAGTAGTATCATCAAGAAGTTTTATACCTCCTCTTGGAGCACCTTTTCTAAAATAATCAGAAAGAAATACAGAAGGGTCTTTTGGGTTTCTTGAATACCAGTCTTCAACAATACCTAAAGTATTTTTTCCATGCCCAAATTCATTATATAACCTGTTATATTGAAGAGCATCTATCCAATCCATGTTTTCTCCAGAACCTTCTATTATCCTTGAATCAGGATTTAATTTCCACACGTTATTACCCTTAAGAAAATAAGGTCCATCTGGAAAATCTTTACTACCTCTTATAATACCTGTCTTTTTTGCATCTTTTATAGCATCTTCTCCAACAATCCTATAAAATTTCTATGGGTCATACTGCATTTCTTTTTGTATGATTTTTCCATCATTCCATAAAAATTTTGCTCCTTTTTTAATGTTTTTTAACCAAGGTAATGAAGCAAATCCTAAATCAAGCAATCCCCTTCCATAATTACCACTTTTAATATTATCATAGGCATTACCAAGCAAAAGTGGAGCACCTGTTATTCCTGAAAAATATAATAGATTATACACAGGGTCTTCATGCATTGTATTTTTAATCTAACGGACTCCTCTCTGTAACGCATTTGTTTTTTCTGCTGGTTTTATAATACCATAGTCAAGTAATGCTCCTGCTGGGGTATTTGAATACTCATTAACCATCTAAGGAGTAACTACTGGATTCTATACATAAGTGCTTTCTGATACAGCTGGTTCGATTGAATATTTTGCAAGAATCTCTTCTGGTGACTTTAGTTTCTTTTTAGATCCTCCTATTTGGAACAGATTACCTCCTAAAGCTTTATTATTATCTAAATCAATATATCCTCTTATTCTGTAAGGCTCTCCAGGAACAAAGTTTTCAAATTGATTAAAGTCATACTCATCACTATAATATAGTCTTCTTTCTTTTGGAGAATATCTTACATTGTAGTTTCCTAATATATTTAAAGGAGATTGAATATTTTCAATAGGTACTATTTCTCCATTATCAACTAACTATCTACTATTCCATCCAAATTCAGTCTACCCTACAGGTTTACCTGTTTTATAAGTTTCTCTTAGTTTATCTAGATTATACTAATCAGCTTTAATAGCAGCATTAATAACATCACTATATCTATATTTTGAATATTTATCCTATAAAGCCTTATTCTATTGTATTCTATTCTTTAGCATATTGGTATCATAAGGTATTTCCTATACTAAACTATAAGGCAGTGTAATAGTATCTCCATTATATACTGGTAAATCTTGTTCATTATAAGGTATTCCTAACCTCTTTGCCCAAGCAGCCATAGCAGTTTTTTCTCCTTGTGTATCTCCTACCTTATAATCTCTCTCATATATATTACCATTTTTTAGTTTATCTTTAACCTGCCTTCTATAAGCTAAAGCTCCCCAGAAATCAGGAAAATCTCCAAGAGGGCTTACACTGTTATATAATGCTATATTATATTCTGGAATACCCTAATAATTTTGTAATTCTCCTCCTTTCTAATATCTTACATCAGGTATATCTCCATAACTAAATGGTTTGGCTAATCCTCCTAGTTGATATTGGTTATCAAGCTACCAAGGAGCAGGAATAAACTTATCATTATTTCCCCAACTTCCTCCTATATAACCATAAGGATTATAATTTCTATCAATTATTCCACTATATCTTGATTCATTACTAAATGTAGGATGATAGATAGTCTTAAATTCATCAGTCCAATGAGTATCTGCATTTGCCTTGCTGTTTGGGTATTTTGTGTAATACCCTCTATAATCATAATCATTAGAATTAAGTAATCTCACAAGCTCTTCATCAACAGATAATTGTCTTTGTTTTCTCTCTTTTCTGTCTTTATTCCATTTGGCATTATTTTCCTAAGCCACTTTCTCCATAATGAAAAAGTATTCATTATCTGAAATCTTTTGTCTATTAAGTTTCTTTCCTTCCTAAGCTAAATTACCAATCAAAGGATGTTCATATACCATAGAACCATTAAAATGATAATTATTCCAAGGCATCATTACTTTAACATCACCAACATCAGATACTCCTAATACAGGATAATTAACATTATCCATTGTTATATTATTAGAAGGAATTATAGTATCTCTTCCTGGATATTTCCATTGACCATAAGGAGATACTATTGGACCTCCTTGAGCATAAGTCTAAACATCATCAACTTGTAATGGACCTATTTCAATAACAGCTTTTTTCTCTGCTTCTTTACGAGAAGGTTTAATTTGTTTTTTAATTTGTACAGAAGGATAATATTCTTCTTCGTTCATAAAATCTCCAATAGTATTAGACCAATCTACGTGGTTTCTTAATTTAGGAAGATTTTTTGCAAATTCAATAGCCTCGTCTTTTGAATCAAATTCCTAATATCTAATACCATCATCCCAAATGCTTCTTACAAAATAGATGTCTTTAAATCCATCAGACGAATTAGACGTTTTCATTTTTATTGAATGGCCTAAATAATATGGAGATGTATATTCTATATCAGTAATATTTTTGTTTAAATAGTTTTCAATGTGTTTATCTCTTTCAGATTCAACATCCATAATTTTACTAACAGGTAATGAAGGTTTCAATGTCTTCTCCATATTTATAGGAAAGAATGTAACATTACCTTGATTTCTACCTTCAAGAACAGGGAATACTAAAGGATTATTTTCATCATAAGTAAACCTTGGTGTTTGTCTAAAACCTTTCTATACATAAAGATTACCTTGACTATCCTATACCAATCCTTCAGGAGTGAAACTATAACCTTGTGGGAGATTACCAGAGAAACTTGAATAGTTTTGGTATGAAGGTCCCATATTTCCTTTATATACTCTTCTCAAATCCTCAGAGAACTTAGGATTGATTATATATTCAGGGCCTGGATGAGCAGCTTGTTCAGCTAATACAGCATCCTCAACTTGCTTGAAATAAGGCTATCCTTTATGTTTTTCCCAATCCTCTGGTGTAATAACTACTTTCTCTCCACTTGCAGTATGATAATGATATGGATTATTTGGGTCCCAATCTGGAGTAGTCATACTACCTTCAGCAAATTTATGACTTATAGCTTCATCATATAGACTCTATACATCATCAATAGAGTTAAGACCTAATCTAACTCCCTCTCTAATAACTTTAGCTTTCTCTTTTAAAGATAAATCCTTATACATAACAACCCTCCTGATATTTTACTTTATATGAAGTAGGTATATATTCTGCATACCATTCCGATGAATCATTAGCTATATTCACAACTCCTTCACCATAATGTATGCAGAGCTTCTATTTATTTTGCTTCTATTTTCTCTCCATAATATTTTCTTTTAATTTGCAAAATTAAGAAAAACAATTTATTTAGAGTCCAGATAAAAGGTTAATTAATTCCTATCCTACTTTTTCATTAATAATGACTGTGATAAAAATCAGTCTTTGCTGTAATTCTTACTCCAAATATATATCCTATAATTGCTAATATGTATAATAAGGATATCAAAACCAATTGAATTGGGAATCTTATTACATACCATAAGGTAAGTAAGATGTTTTTAAATATATTCATATTAATTTACTTCTTGGTTGTAAAAAGATACATTTTTTGTATCGTTTTGCGTCTTGTTTGTAAATAATTCTTCTAAAGCCTTCACGAAATCTTCATAAGTGTATTTCTTGTAGTAAACATACTTTATTTCCCAAGGTTTCTTACTCATAATCCAATAATAAATACGTCTTCACTTATTGCTAAGTAGCATATAAAAGCACCAATTAATATAGTTGCTATAATTTTAATCCATGCAATAATAACTTCTCTTTTAAATTCTTTCTTCATTTCTTTTTGTTTTTGATTATAAAATATTTAATGATATTATAAACACTAATTAATAAATTAAGTATTCCTATAACTAAGAAGAATCCTCTAAAAGGATAGTTAGAATATAAACAGCTTATAATTACATACAAGCTTATAATGATAAATATTATATCTATAGCTAAAGGTCTAATTGTTTGCATAATATTATTTTTTATCTTTTCTAAATAAATTAATTGTCGTTAATATAACAAGAATAACAGCTCCAGCAACAATCTCTTTCTCTTGCCAATTATAATTATCCCACATGAAATTATTTTTATATAAAGGAAGTCCAAGTTGTGGTTTATGAAAGAATGCATATATAACAAGTATTATTGATACCCCAAATAAAAACCACTTGTTTGAATAAATCTTATTAAATTTGTCTTTCATAATTAAATAGTTTTAGTAAATAAATAATTTATAATTCTTTCTGTAAATTGTTTAGCAAGACTGTCTGGTATAGATAATTTATTTCTAAATAATGTTAAGGATAGAAACTCCTTATTAAAAGCAACTTCTTGTGTAAAATCTTCTTCTTTAATCCAAATTGTATTGTTTGTATCTTTCATATGTTTTATTATAATCCTCATAAGTTTTACAATTGTTTTCATATAGTACTTTTATTCTCTTAAGTTTGTCAGAGAAAAATCTATCGTCCTCTATATATTCAAAATTAGCGCATTCATAATATGAATATTTTGATTCAAGTTTTGTTTTATACATATTTATATCATCAAAAACCATATTATATTTGTTTTCTAGGAATTTTATTATAGCTTCTGCTTGATTGATATTAGGCAATTCATCTATTTTTATTAACTCTAAAAGTGCTATAGGAAAAACAATAATATATCCTCTTAAATCTATTAATAGCATATTCTTTATATTAGAGTATTCTTCCATAAAATCCTTATATAGGATAAAATGACTATTGTAAAAATGACTTTTACTTGGTTTGTTAATTATGTATCTAGCATAATCAAATTCATTCATTGTCTTTTTAATATAATCAAGAATCCAATCTTTCTTAGTTTCAAAGGTTGTAATAATCCTATCCTTTAAAGGAAGGTTTTTAATTTCTTCTATTTT
>Ga0310697_10001762_pt1 | contig 24293 bp, 17 predicted proteins | sample 172DNAGHGlowgp2_FD_203883 | JGI IMG/M metagenome (GOLD analysis project Ga0310697, IMG submission 203883) | Sheep rumen microbial communities from Palmerston North, Manawatu-Wanganui, New Zealand - 1728 DNA GHGlow gp2 (v2) (version 2) | ecosystem: Host-associated > Mammals > Digestive system >...
TTGTGTCACTTCGCTGATATTATCAACGGGAATCGCAATCTTACCGTCGGGAAAGCCCATCGCCGTGCCATTGTTCACGGTGCTCGCGCCTTTATATACAAAAGATAATTCTGGAGAAAGGAACAAATCAAAGAAACGTAAAGAGAATAATGAACATGTCAAACCCGAAAGATAGCGAACGGCCTCCGCCGGTGGTGCTGGCGAAGGCTTCGCGAGCATGACGACGGACGCTGGGAGCCTCGCGAAGGGTTCGCGAGCTCTGGAAGGGCCGTTGAGACATGAAAATAATCAGTAACAAACAAAAAACTAAGTGTGCACAGCAGAACCGACCCTTCTGTGCACATGAAATATAGGGAGAACCTGCGTAGAGTCTCCTACACTGGTACTGATGCCGCCTCTTCCGACCGCCATGAGCAATAGACTTGCTACACCCAAGAAAAATACGTCATACGCTTGCCTCTTTGTCCGTTTTCGGTGCGAAGTTACACATTTTCCGCCACACCGCCAAGGATTTTTGCCACAAATTGCCATTCAGATTTTACTAACGCCCGAAACGACATAAAATATTCATGACACTATTTTTTCACAAACCGAGTTGTGAATAAATTATAATGATTTGATTTTATCACAATTCGGGTTGACAATAAATTGTAACGATACAATTTTATCACAATTCGGGCAGCGGTAAAATCCAAGCCATTATCCACCTTCTCCTTTGCCGAATTTGTTGTTACTGCGCCATGCATCTGCCTCCACTAGGCCCTCCGCATCGCTTCTGCGCGACTAAGCAGTCACCGCTTTGCGCACAGCGTTCCAACTTTTCGATGAAGAAACCTCCCCTCTGCGCTCCGCAACCTCATCATATTGCATACAATCGCCTCAAAATCTCCAAATTCTTCCGTCCAATCCGCGTCAGACCGTCCAAATTTTATCTTTTTTGAAACTTTCACAGCATATTGCCTCATAATTTGCGGAAAAGTTGTAACTTTGCATCTGCAAACTCACGCCGAGCCGACTTCGCAAGATGTCGGAGCGTCTACAGGGAGGAAGCACTACATTTTGGAAATGCGTCACTGACGCTACGTTTTTGGCAATTCGAAATTACCACAAAAGAATATAGGGTCAAGAACATAGCAGAGGTTGGTGCTGCGGGTAGGTATATTCCGTCCCGTTGGTGTGCCGACGGCTAGCCATGCCGTCATGCACACCTTTATGGGGCGCACTGTATATACCAACGGCGTGGGTATCACTCTGTCTCGTTTACTCCTATAGGCTGTGGTAGGCCTCGAATTGCGAACGAGCAGAAGCCAGATACCCCGCTTTTCTTTTGTGTGGTTTGCAACTTAAAATAATTAACAAGCCTGGCTCTGGGTGTCTGACGGGCACAACTTTTCAGTGTACAATGAAAAAGTTATCATCCCTCACGGCCATTTGCGCAGGCCTGCTCCTGGCGAGCTTCACAAGTTGCGCATCTTATCAGAACGAGGCGGCTATCATGAGCCTTGGAAGCAACCTCAACACCTATGTAGAGGCCGACATTGACTATTCGTCGGCAAAGAAAGTTGAGGCCACCGTTAATACAGCAACCGTACTTGGATTCATCCAGCTGGAGCGTAACGGAAACAAGACCTTGAGAAGTGCCAACCGCTACAAAGGTCTCACCAAGCGTCAGAGCCAGGCTCTGTATCGCGCCAAGGAGAATTCTGGCGTTGACATTATTCTTGAGCCGGAATTTGAGACCGAGAAGCACAGCTGGTTCTTTGGAGCATACCGCACTTCAAAGACAAAGGTCAAAGGCTGGGGGGTAAATGTGAAGGGTATCAAGGAAGACAAGCACCAAAGCAGCATTCCTAACCGCTAATGGCCAACATGGTATGGTTCCCCATCTGGCTTGTCAATGCAAGCAGATGGGGAACATTCATAGAAGATGCGTTATGAGAAGAATCTTTATCACTTTAATTGCCGTAGCATTCCTCAACTTGTCATCATTTGCCCAGATAAAAGGACAAGACTATATTGTTGACAAGAACGGGGATATAATGATTTCCAAGATAGTAGAAGGACTTGCGATTCAAAAAAATGAGATATATTCAGTCGCATTGAAATACATGGAGGATGCCTATAAGGACACAAGGTACAAAATTACAATCAACTCCCCGGAGAATGGGGTCGTGGCAGGTGAGGGAGAATATCTTCAGTTTTATGAGGACAGGATTTTCCCCTCTTCGTATTTTCTGAATGCTCCAATTACGCTTCGGGTAGAGGCGAAAGACGGAAGGGCCAGAATCTCTGTCATTCTGAGTTATTACACGGGTAAACGCTCAAACATCAACACAAGTGAAGATATTCACGACCGCATTAGTGAGTTCCAACCTGTCAATGAACGCCAAACAGAACGCCGCAAATTATACAATGCGGCTTTTCCTGTTTTGTTCCAGAAAGCCCAAAAGACGCTGAATGAAGTAGAAGAAGTCTTAAAGTCTACACGTTCTTCTGTCCCTGATACGGACTGGTGAGAATACCTTTTAATAATAGAGCGGGATTCCGTGCCGATATCCTCGGCCTCGGGTTTCCGCTCTTTTGTTTCTCCACATTAATTATATATTATAGGCCATCCGTCGTGGCGGTCTTTTTTCTTGCCCCTTTGGCTTACGCCGCTTCCCCGTTCGGCGGGGACGCTCAAATCTCAAGTCTATTTAAATCCGAGGAACTTTCCATTTTTGTAGCGCATGGTTGGCAGTACACCGCCGCGCACACGGCCTGGGGCGAAGATTTCACCGATGGCCTTCATCTCCTCATCTGTCAGCGTGATGTCGAGGGCTTTCAGCAAGTCGGTGAGGTGGTCGGAATGGGTGGTGCCGACGATGGCGAGCATGTCAGGATTCTTCTGCAGCACCCACGCCACGGCGAGGTTGCTGGTCGTGCAGCCCTTGCCATCGGCAATCTCCTTCAACTGCTGCACGATGGCACGGTTGTGCTCCATATCCTTTCAATCACGGTGACAGGTTTTTGATTGAATGAAGAAAAAGTAAACGATGAAGAACATAAGGCTACGACACTAAAGGAGAAGAACTCCACATCCTCCTATACTCCGTAGACAAAAAGAAATTCTACGGAGCCATGGAGCTAAAGGAGGAAGCGGTTCGCGTGCGCGGGATGGGCGTTCCTTGCGACGGGAACAGCTGATACGGCGACGGGAACAGCTGATATGCGCACGTGTTAGTTGTATAGATTACTGAGCGCTCAACTATTCATGAAAAGCAACGATATCCTTCACCAGTCTGTTAAGCATCAGGCACTGTTCGCGAGAAATGGTACGGCGATTCATGTGGTACTCCCATGGGCTCAATTGAAGAAGGCGCCCACTGGAACATGCATCAAAGGACTCACCAGAGGGTTTGTATAGGGGAGGGAAGCCGTTCTCTCTTGCCAGTATGATTCTATAACCACGATTCATAGCTTCGCGCATGACCTCTTTCTCGCGGGTAGCAATGGCTGCACTGACCAATATGCCGCCAGCCTCACCACAGGCCAACCATCGTTGCTTGTAGTCTGCATACTCCTTGTCTGTATAGGCACTATGGACGATGACGGCTACCTTCTGTGGGATATCAAGCAGGAAGCGATTGCCCACCATCTGGCAGTGCCAATCATTGATGTCAACATGGTGCAGGGTGGTGAAGTAGTCTGGGTATAGCCGCTTGATGGCCAGTCGGCGTGGGTTGTCGTCGAGGTAGTGCTTCCAGTTGTCGAGTTGTCCTTCGTTTAGGAGGATCTGGTCATTATAGCCGCTCTCGAAGAGGGAGGGGCGCTGCTTGCCCGCTGCTGACGCAGCGGGAGTAGTAGCTGTGGTGGCGGTGCTGGGGGTGGCGGAGGAGGATGTCAGGCGCCACCAAGCCCGCGAGCAGCCTCCCTTGAAACCGGCAACGACATCTCCCAGGTGCCTTCCTTCGGGCATGTCCTCTGTTACCCTCAGTATCATGTGGATATGGTCAGGCATGATGCAGAGCTTCCAGACCTCCACCATCTTAAAGATGGCGCTAATCTTCTTGACTTCCTCGTCGCGGATGGTTTTCCCGAGGTCTGTCAGGTCTATGTAGGAGCCCGTAGCTGACGCAGTGGTGATGGGGACGATGGGACCCGCTGCTGACGCAGCGGGAGTAGTGGCTGACAATGGGCGCTGTGCACTTGCCTCTACTCCCTGTGTGTTAGCGCAGGGTATTACCAGCCTGCCTAGCACTGGCCGCCGTCCTTCGACCACCAGCGTCAGTAGATAGGTGCCCTTGCAGCGGTAGTCGTGCCAGGGCTTGCGGCGCTTCATGTTGTGCTGCGTCTCTGCTATGGGTATGCCAGCAGCAATTGCTTCTTCTCTGTTCCTTGACATATTGTTTTAATCATATAATACTGTCATACGTGATGCAAATGTACGAAAAAGCGCTTACTTTGTTTTATCTCAATGGAAAAATTAAATATTTTTGGGAATAAAAAAGTTGCCGATTGTTTGTGTGTTTCCTTACAATTTCGTAACTTTGCCCAGACAAAAACTACAATTACTAATTTATAACAAAACAGATTATTTCTATGAAGAACTTACAGATGTACATTAATGGCCAGTTCTGCGAAAGCTCGAACGGCAAGTGGATTGACGTGTTGAACCCGTCAACCGAGGAGGTTATCTCCCGTCAACCTGAAGGAACAATTGAAGACGTGAACCGTGCTTTGGATGCCGCACGTGCTGCTCAGAAACAGTGGGGAAATACACCCGCTATAGAGCGTGCACAGTATCTGCTGAAGATGGCTGAAGGCATCAAAAAACGCGAGAAGGAATTTACTGAGATTATCATGCGTGAGCAGGGTAAGACCCGCACATGGGCTTCCATTGAGGTGGGTGCTACCATTGCCTATTTTGAGTATATGGCTTCTTTTGCCCGTCATATCGAGGGTGAGATTATCCCATCAGACCGTCCCAATGAGACCATCCTGCTGACGAAGAAGCCTATTGGTGTTGTGGCAGGTATTCTGCCCTGGAACTTCCCGTTCTTCCTGATTGCCCGCAAGGCTGGTGCTGCGCTGATTGCCGGTTGTACTATTGTCATCAAGCCCTCGCAACTCACTCCTGAGAACTGTACTGAATTTGGTAAGGTGGTTGCTGAGACGGGCCTTCCTGCTGGTGTTATCAATATTGTTACCGGTAAGGGTTCTGTCATTGGTAACGAGATGGCAGGTTCTCCAAAGATTGACATTGTTAGCGTGACGGGTTCTGTTGGTGCTGGTGAGAGTATTATGGCTGCTGCCTCAAAGAATATCACCAAGGTCTCTCTTGAGTTGGGTGGTAAGGCTCCCGCTATTGTCATGAACGATGCCGACCTGGAGCGTGCAGCCCAGTGGATTGTTGACAGTCGTATTGGTAACAATGGTCAGATATGTAACAATGCCGAGCGTGTCTATGTACAGAAGGGTGTGAAGGAAGCATTCACAAAGATTCTGGTGGAAAAGATGTCGAAGGTGAAGGTTGGTGATCCTTGTAAGGACGAAACGGTCGATATGGGTCCGTTGGTAGAGCAGCGTGCTCTGGAGAGCGTCACCGAGAAAGTAGAGCGTGCTATTGGTCAGGGTGCCAAACTGCTGTGTGGTGGTCATCGTGTTGGCGACAAAGGTTACTTCTATGCTGCTACCGTTCTGGACAATTGTCGTCAGGATATGGATATCATCCACGAGGAGACCTTCGGCCCGGTTATTCCTCTCGTAGAGTTTGAAACGCTCGACCAGGTCATTGAGTGGGCTAACGACTGCGAGTATGGTCTGGCATCGAGCATCTTCACCAAAGACCTCAACGTAGCTGTCAAGGCTTGTCGTGAGTTGGAGTTTGGTGAGACCTACATCAACCGTGAACACTTCGAGGCTATTCAGGGCTTCCATGCCGGTGTCAAGAAGAGTGGTATTGGCGGCGCAGATGGTAAACATGGTGTCGATGAGTATCTCGTCACTCACGTCACCTACCTTGATACCTGGGAGGATATGTAATAGCAAAAGGCTCGGCAGATGAAAGTGCCGAGCCTTTTGGTTCTATTTGCGTTCCAGTTCTTCTTTGAGGAAGCGGGGCGTGTAGCCTTTATCGCTGTTAGCCACCTCTTCTGGTGTACCCGTAGAGAGAATGGTGCCACCACCACGACCACCTTCAGGACCCATGTCGATGATGTGGTCTGCCTGACGGATAACGTCGAGGTTATGCTCGATGACGAGGACTGTATTGCCACGGTCTACCAAGCGACGCAGTACCTCCATGAGGATGCGGATGTCCTCGAAGTGCAGACCAGTGGTGGGCTCGTCGAGAATATAGAACGTTTTGCCAGTATCTTTCTTCGACAGTTCTGCTGCCAGCTTGATGCGCTGACTCTCACCGCCAGAGAGGGTTGTGGATGGTTGTCCCAACTTAATATATCCGAGACCTACATCTTGAATGGTCTTGATTTTACGCAGGATGTCGGGCACGTTCTCGAAGAATTCGCAGGCTTGGTTGATGGTCATGTCGAGTACATCGGCAATGCTCTTACCCTTGAAGCGTACCTCGAGGGTTTCGCGGTTGTAACGCTTGCCATGACACTCCTCACAGGGCACCTGAATGTTTGGTAGGAAGTTCATCTCGATGGTCTTGTAACCATTGCCACCACACGTCTCGCAACGTCCACCCTTCACATTGAACGAGAAGCGGCCAGGCTTGTAGCCACGAATCTGAGCTTCAGGCAGGTTGACAAACAGCGAGCGGATGTCGCTGAAGACACCTGTATAAGTGGCGGGATTGGAGCGTGGTGTACGACCGATAGGACTCTGGTCGACGTTCACCACCTTATCTATATATTTCAGACCTTCAATGCTGTCGTAAGGTAATGGCGCCTGCAGCGAGCGATAGAAATGCTTGGAGAGGATGGGGTAGAGTGTCTCGTTGATGAGCGTGGACTTACCTGAGCCGCTGACACCTGTGACCACAATGAGTTTTCCCAAAGGAAACTCTGCTGTGATGTTCTTCAGGTTGTTGCCACGACAGCCGTGGAGGGTTAGTTTAGAGTGTTGGGTGTTGAGTGTAGAGTTTAGGGTGTAGAGTTTAGAGTTTTCTACCGATGTAGATGGCTGCGCGGTAGCAAACTCTCCGTTCTCCACTCTACACTCTCCACTCTCCACTCTACACTTTCCATTAAGGTACTGTGCCGTGAGTGTGTTGGTCTTCAGTAGTTCGGCGGGAGTTCCTTGGAAGACCACTTCGCCACCTTTGCGACCAGCCTTAGGACCGATATCTACGATGTAGTCGGCACTAAGCATCATGTCGCGGTCGTGTTCGACGACAATGACGGTATTGCCCAGGTCGCGCAACTCCTTGAGTGAACGGATGAGTCGCTCGTTGTCGCGCTGGTGTAGTCCGATAGACGGCTCATCAAGGATGTAAAGTACGTTGACCAGTTGTGAACCAATCTGTGTGGCCAGTCGGATACGCTGACTCTCACCGCCCGACAGCGATGCCGACTGACGATTCAGCGACAGGTAGTCGAGACCTACATCCAATAGGAAGTCCAGACGAGTGCGCAACTCCTTGAGTATCTCAGTAGCAATCTGTTGTTGTTGATTGTCTAAATGCTTTTCCACTTCGTTGAGCCACTCGCGCAACTCGTCAAGATCCATGTTTGCCAGTTCGGCAATATTCTTATCCCAAATCTTATAGGACAGTGCCTCACGGTTCAGTCGTTGGCCGTGACACTCAGGACACTCACACTCAGCAAGGAACTGCTCTGCCCATTTCTCGGAGCCTAAGGACGGCCCACGCCGTGAAGCAGGTGTGCTGTCATCGTCGTCCATGACGGAGCGCAGGTACTTGATGACACCATCGTAGTCGACAAAGTAGTCACTGGAGGTATGTACCAGTTCTTTGTCGATACGGACTGGTTCGAGAGTACCATATAGAATCTCGTTAAGTGCCTCTTCGGGTATCTCTTCGATAGGTGTCTTGATGTCGCACTCATAATTGGCAAGAATGGCGCTAATCTGCCAGAAAATCATCTGGTTCTTGTATTTGCCAAGGGGCACGATGCCACCATCGTGGATGGAGTGCTTGCGGTTTGGGATGACTTTGGAAAGGTCTATTTCGTTGATATATCCCAGACCCTTGCAGCGCGGACAAGCACCTTGCGGAGAGTTGAACGAGAAGGTGTTGGGCGCAGGATCACCATAAGAGATGCCTGTGGTGGGACACATCAGACGGCGCGAGAAGTGCTTAAGCCTCCCTCCATCTCCCTCCAAAGGGAGGGAGGGCTTGGTGACATCGAGAATCATGATAAGACCATCACCTTGCTTCATGGCGATGGAGACAGATTTCTTCAGGCGGTCGCTAGGCACGGAGTCCCCCCTCTCTTTGGAGGGGGATAGGGGGAGGCTCAAGCGGTCAATGACTACCTCGATGTCGTGATTCTTGTAGCGGTCCACCTTCATGCCTGGCAAGAGTTCCCTGACTTCACCATCAATGCGTACATGGAGGTAACCCTTGCGACGCATCGACTCGAAGAGTTCACGATAGTGTCCCTTGCGGCTCTTGACCAACGGCGCCAGGATTAAAATTTTCTTACCTGCATAATCGCTCTGAATCATCTCGATGACCTTCTCCTCGGTGTATTTCACCATCGGCTCCCCTGTTGCATAGCTGTAGGCACGGCCGGCACGGGCAAAGAGCAGACGCAAATAGTCGTAGATTTCCGTCGTCGTACCTACCGTAGAACGTGGATTCTTGTTAGTGGTCTTCTGTTCAATGCTAATGACGGGCGAAAGACCTGTTATCTTGTCAACATCAGGACGCTCCATACCACCCAGGAAGTTGCGGGCATAGGCCGAGAAAGTCTCGATATAACGGCGTTGTCCTTCGGCAAAGATGGTGTCGAAAGCCAACGACGACTTACCACTACCACTCAAACCGGTAATGACGGTCAGCGAGTTTCGTGGTATCTCCACGTCGATATTCTTCAGGTTGTGGACACGGGCGCCGAAGACTTGGATTTTTTCCATTTTTGGATAATGGTACTATAGGATTAATGGACTTTTTATGGGTTGCTGGTGTTGTCCACCGTATTGAAGTTGCGCAACAGGTTGACGTCGCGGCGGATGTTATACTCCATGCCATCGGCACCACGCGCCTTGACATAGACAAAATAGACACCGTCTTTGACAGGATGACCATTGTGGGTACCGTCCCATCCGCTTTTTTCGTTCTGCCAGTCAGTCCAGTCGTAAAGCTTCTGACCATGCCGATTAAAGATGTAGGCATGGAACTCGACAATACTCTTCGTATTTGTCTTTGCCTGTAAGTATTCATTGATGCCGTCACCGTTGGGCGAGAAAGCATTGGGTATTTCCAGGTGACTGTCGCTGATGGTGATATTCATACTCTTTGTCTCGATGATTTCACCGTCGAGCACGACATTGAGTGTAATCGTGTTTTTGCCAGCTGCCGTGAACGTATAGCTGGTGTTCTCCTCGTAGCGTGTGACATTGATGTCGGCCGAGGTATTGGTGATGTGCCACTCGATAGCTGCCGCAGGATCAAGATTCGATGGGTTCGATGTGAACTGCACATAGAGTGGGGCTTCAGCATTGAAATCTTCAGTCGCTACCACCTCAACACCCTGCTTATCGGTGTATGTTGCCTTGAGTTCAATGTCAGCAGAAGCCGTTGTTGCCAACAGACAAAAGGCAAAAAGGGTTAATATTTTACCTATTTTCATGTTTGATATGCGAATATTTCTGCAAAATTAGAAAAATATTATGAATTATGCATTATCCATTATGAATTATTTCGTAATTTTGTAGCGCAAAACTGAAAAAAGGTAGTTTATGAAACGATTATTAAGATATTTTTTCATGCTGACCATGCTTTCGTTCGTCGCAGAGACAGCGATGGCACAGGTGCAAAAATACAAGGAACTGCATAAGGTAAAGCGCAAGGAGACCATCTTTGGCATAGCTCGTGAGAATGGTCTTACCATTGATGAACTCATTGAGGCCAATCCGGAGATGAAGGTTCCTGGCTATGAATTGCACAAAGGTGACTATATCAAAATTCCTTTTCCCTCAAATCATCCCGTTAGTGCCAGTGTCAACCAGCAACCTCAGATGCCCACAAAGCCTGTTGTTATAGAGCGTGACATGCGAAACAGGGAAATCAGGGTAGGTGTGATGTTGCCCCTGCATAACGATAATGGCGACGGCAAACGCATGGTTGAGTACTATCGTGGTGTCTTGATGGCCTGCGACAGTCTGCGTGTCAATGGCATCTCTACTGATATCCGTGCGTGGAACGTGGCTGAGCAGGCCGACATCAAGCAGATTTTGAAGGACCCCAAGGCTGCCGAGTGTGATTTGATTATAGGACCGCTTTATACCAAACAGCTGAAAGCACTTGGTGACTTTGCTCAGAAGAACGACATCCGTGTGCTGATACCTTTCTCTATAAATAGCAACGAGGTATTCGACAATGGCAACCTTTTCCAGGTATTCCAGAACGGGAACCAGACCAATAATGGCTATGTATTCCGCTTCTACCAACGTTTCAAGGATAGTCATGTGGTCATTATCGACTGTAACGACTCGACCAGTACGAAAGGAAGTTTTACCACCGTATTGCGTCGTAAATTGGAGCAGGAGGGTGCCACCTATTCCATTTCCAATCTGAAGTCGAGTGAGACGAAGTTCAAGCAGTGTTTTTCGACCACTGCTCCTAATGTGGTGGTGCTGAACACCAGTCGCTCACAGGAATTGAACGTAGCCTTTGCCAAACTTAATGGCTTACTGATGACGGACCCATCGCTGAAAATCTCGATGTTCGGATATCCAGAGTGGCTGATGTATACCAACAAGCATCTGGACAACTTCTATAAGTTCGATACCTATATCCCGTCGACCTATTATATGAGTCCGCTGTCAGCTCGTGGCGAGCACTTTAAGAAAAAGTATCGCTGGAACTTCCATCAGGATATGCAACCCTACCATCAGCGCTATGCTGTGACGGGTTTCGACCATGCGTACTTCATGATAAAAGGTTTGCACATGTATGGCAGCCGCTTTATGGGAGCATCAGGTACGGTAGGATACACACCCTTGCAGACTCCGTTGCACTTTGAACGCATCGGCAATGGTGGTATGCAGAACCGTGCCATCCTGTTTGTGCACTACACGCCACAGAACAAGATAGAAACCATCAATTTCTAAAGGGAGAAGTGAATGGTGAAAAGTAAAATGAAATACCTTCTGTCTCTTTGTCTATTGGCTTTTCTTCCCTTTACTGCGATGGCGCAGGTGGGTGAATATCGTACCGACTTGGCTATTGGCGGCAGTGCAGGATATGTGATGAGTAATGTAGGCTTTGTCCCTGACGTTCCACAGGGGCTTTTGCCTGGTTATACGGCAGGACTAACGGTACGTTATACCTGTGAGAAATATTTCAGTAGCATCTGTTCCATTTTGGGTGAAGTGAACGTTATCCAGACGGGTTGGAAGGAAGACATCCGTGATGCTGATAACAATCCAATTTACTATGCTGACGATATTGCCAAAGCGTCTCCATTGAGCTATGAACGAAAGGTTACCTATGTGCAGATTCCCTTCCTGGCACGACTAGGATGGGGACGTGAGCGCAAGGGCTTACAGGCTTTTATCCAAGCAGGTCCACAGATAGGTGTCTATCTTAGTGAATCGACAAAAACGAATGTAATGCTTGGTCGTGAACTGGCCAACAAGCGTGCATCGCAGGTTGTGGCTCAGGACACAATGGCAGTGCAGAACAAGTTTGACTATGGTATTGCTGCAGGTGGTGGTATCGAACTCTCGATACCAAAGGTGGGACACTTCATTCTGGAGGGTCGCTATTATTATGGTCTGGGCAACGTTTTCAAGAACTCGAAGAGTGACTATTTTGGTAAGTCCAATTACGGGCAGATTATTATCAAGGCTACGTATCTCTTCGATATTGTAAGAACAAGAAATCCTAAAATAAAATAAGTAAGATTATGTTTGAGAATCAACCGAAAGGTCTATTTGCGTTGGCATTGGCCAACACGGGCGAGCGCTTTGGTTACTATACCATGCTGGCCGTCTTCGCCCTGTTCCTGAGAGCAAACTATGGACTGTCGCCCGCTATGGCAGGTACCATCTATAGTGCGTTCCTCATGTTAGTGTATTTCTTCCCGCTCATCGGTGGTATGATGGCCGACAAGTTTGGCTTCGGAAAGATGGTGACAACGGGTATTATGATTATGTTTGCAGGCTATCTGTTGTTGTCGGTTCCCTTGGGTGGCGACAGCGTGGCACTCATCGTGATGCTGGCAGCCCTGCTGCTCATCGGCTTTGGTACTGGTCTGTTTAAGGGTAACCTTCAGGTGATGGTAGGCGACCTCTATAACGATCCGCAGTATAAAGACAAGCGCGACGCTGGTTTCTCTATCTTCTATATGGCTATCAACATCGGTGCCCTGTTTGCACCTACTGCAGCCATTAAGATTAAGGAGTATGCAGAGACAGCACTGGGCTACTCGTCAAACGATGCCTACCACTTCTCGTTTGCTGTGGCTTGTGCTTCACTGATTCTGTCTATCGCCATCTACTACCTTTTCCGTAACACGTTCCGTCATACGGAGGGTGGTGCGAAGAAGGACGCCAAGGCAGCCGATGCCGCTCCCGTAGAAGAACTCAGCAAAGAGGAAACCAAGCAGCGCATCGTGGCACTCTGCCTCGTATTTGCTGTGGTTATCTTCTTCTGGATGGCTTTCCACCAGAATGGTCTGTCGCTGACCTACTTTGCTGACGAATTTACCGCTCAGTCTGCTGAGGGTTTGCAGGCTATGTGTTTCAATGTGTGGAACCTCGTTGCTGTCATTTTCATCGTCTATGCGCTGTTCTCGCTATTCCAGTCGAAGACGGGCAAGGCCAAGGCTATCTCTGCCGCTGTTATTGTGGCTGCTATCGCTTTCCTTTGCCTGTCGTACAATCCAGATGGTACGATTTCGGTTTCTGCACCTATCTTCCAGCAGTTCAACCCGTTCTATGTGGTTGCTCTGACACCTGTGTCAATGGCTATCTTCGGTTCGTTGGCTGCTAAGGGTAAGGAACCTTCAGCACCTCGTAAGATTGCTTACGGTATGATTGTGGCAGCTATTGCCTATGCGTTGATGGCCTTTGCCTCATTTGGCCTGCCTATGCCTCAGACCGAGATGGGAGCTGATGGCAATCCTGTTGCCGTTCATGTGGCTGACGTCACACCCAACCTGCTGATTAGCGTCTATCTCATTCTTACCTTTGGTGAACTGTTGCTGTCGCCTATGGGTATCTCGTTTGTGTCTAAGGTAGCACCTCCCAAATATAAAGGTATGATGATGGGTGGCTGGTTCGTTGCTACCGCCATTGGTAACCAGCTCGTTGTCGTTGGTGGTCTGCTCTGGGGCGCTGTTCCCCTCTGGCTGTGCTGGAGCGTATTCCTGGGCGTCTGCCTCGTTGCTGCCATCTTCATGTTCGCTATGATGAAGCGTTTGGAGAAGGTATGCTAAGCTTCATCCCATTCCTGGTCCTGATAGTACTTATTACGTGTTGCATTGCCGTTTTTGGCAATGCAACACTTGATGGTGCCTCGCAGGTGTCGCTATTGGTGGCTTCGGCAGTGAGTGTGCTGATAGGTCATTTCTCGAAACGACTGGAATGGGAAAATCTGGAAAAGGAAATCTCGGAGAAGATTTCAAGCTGTACGCCAGCCATCATTATTTTATTGCTGATTGGTGCCATTGGTGGAACATGGATGGTAGCAGGTATCGTGCCTACGATGATATATTACGGCATGCAGATTATTCAGCCAGAGGTGTTCCTTGTCAGCAGTAGTATACTCTGCGCCTTAGTGAGTCTGATGATTGGTTCGTCGTGGACGACAGTTGCCACCATTGGTCTGGCACTGATGGGTATTGGTAAAGCTCATGGTTTTGACGACGGATGGATAGCGGGCTCTATTATCACAGGCGCATACTTTGGTGATAAACTCTCCCCATTGTCTGATACAACGGTATTAGCCTCCAGCGTAGCAGGAACGCCGCTGTTTACGCATATTCGTTATATGCTGTACACGACGGTACCGACGTTCTGCATCTCGCTGACCATCTTCCTCATTGCTGGTTTTACGATGGATGTGCAAGGACACGGCAATGTACATGAGTTCATGGAAGGCTTACAACACACCTTTGTCATTTCACCGTGGCTACTCATCGTTCCTGTATTGACGGGCGTAATGATTGCTCGTCGCTGGCCATCAATGGTGGTATTGTTTATGGCTATCCTGCTGGCTGTTGTTGTAGCCTTGTTGGTTCAGTCGGATTTGGTGCTTCGCATAGCTGGAGACGATGGAGGTCTGCTGACATCCTATAAAGGAATGATGAGCGTATGCTATGGCAGTACAAATATTGAGACGGGTAATAGTGTGCTAAACGAACTGGTACATACCAGTGGAATGTCAGGCATGATGCCTACCATCTGGCTGATTATCTGTGCACAGACGTTTGGTGGTGCACTGTCTGCTACAGGTCAGTTGCAGGATTTCATGCGTCTGCTGCTACGTCTTGTTCGTGGCACTGCCTCGCTGGTAGCGTCAACAGTAGGTACTGCATTGTTCTGTAATATCGCTACTGCCGACCAGTACCTGTCTATCATGTTGTCCAGCTCCATGTTCAAGGATACGTATCGTGAACGTGGTTATCAACCACAATTGCTGAGTCGTTCGTGTGAGGATGGTGCTACGGTGACCTCCGTACTGGTACCTTGGAATACGTGCGGACTGACGCAGAGTACGGTGCTTGGTGTTGCCACACTGACCTATCTTCCTTATTGCTTCTTTAACTACCTGTCACCGCTGATGAGTATTTTCATTGCGTCGATAGGTTGGAAAATCAAGCGCACATGTTCCTGAGTCTGTTATTAACGGGCTTTCTGACGCTTGTTGAATTGAACTGTGAGAACATGTTCGATTGCAAGCACGACTCCTTGAAAGATGATACAGAATGGATGCCTGACGGAAAACGGAAGTGGTCCTATGCCCGTTATTGGCGAAAGCTGAACCACATAGGTCAGGAAATACTGTCATGCCAGAAAGATGGTGTACCTGACCTGGTGGCACTGGTGGAAGTGGAGAACGATAGCGCACTATTCGACTTGACACACCGTTCATTGTTGCGTAGGGCAGGGTATGAATATCTGATGACTGAGTCGCCTGATGTGCGTGGCATCGATGTGGCACTGCTCTATCAACCCATGACATTTCGTCCTATCTGTTATGACTATCTCGCAATTACACCCTTGGAAGGGATGCGCCCAACACGTGACATCCTTTATGTCCAAGGGGAAACGTTAAACTATGATACTCTTCATATCTTTGTAGTTCATGCGCCAAGCCGTTTTGGTGGTGAGAAACAGACGCGCCCTAATCGTAAGCTGATAGCGGACCGTGTGGTGAACGCTATCCGACAGTTGCCTACAGATGCTAAAGTGATTGTAGCTGGCGACTTCAATGATGAGGCAACCGATCCTGCTTTACGCTTTCTGGAACATAATGGTTTGCATAATGTTACTGCAGGTGTGAAGGGCTCACATGGTGCGAAAGCCACCTATCGCTACCAAGGTTTCTGGCAGAGCATCGACCATGTCTTCGTAAGTACGGTGCTACTCAATTCCGTTGAGCAGTCTTTCATTAATGATGCTCCCTTCCTGTTGGAAGAAGACAAAAAATACGGAGGAGTAAAACCCCTCCGCACCTTTAATGGTTATCGCTACCAGCGCGGCTTCAGTGACCATTTGCCACTGGTGGTTCGTTTCCGTCGTTAGAAAATTGGCAATTCTGCTACTGTCTGTTCCTTGACAGCCATCACCTCCATTTCGATGAGCCAGCCTGCGCGACAAACTGGTGCATGGACAATGATGCGTGGATGATTGGGGAAACGTTCTTTGTAAAGACGGTTAACTAGTTCGTAGTCAGCAATATCGCGCAGATAGACAATCATGACTCCTACCTCGTCGTAGCTGCTTCCTGCCTCTTTGAGCAGTGCTTCCACATTGTCCCACATGCGGTGGGTCTGTTTCACGATATCCTTGGGATGCTCTATCTGTCCTTTGTTATTGATGCTGGCAGTACCAGAGATAATCACATGGCGGCGATCTCCATAGTCAACGGTTGTGCCACGCTCAAAGCTGACACCATAGTCGCTGGTACGGTTCAGATGGGTTGGAGCATAGAGATAATGTACCTGTTCTTTCTTGATACCTGCTATGGCGTAGTTGTCCATCTGCGTCATCACCTGCGGATTGCAGGCACGTCCACCAATACCCGTAGAGGCAATATAGTGGGTGTCTTCTGTGAGCCCTTGGGTGAAGAAAACCTTGTTGCGGGCTGCCACCACACCTGGATAGTTTACGTCAACATCGTTGACGAAAAGCCATGTGCGGATACAGTTGTCGGCCAGCGTACAACCTTCCTGAGCCAATTGTAAGACGTACTCGTTGAAGAGCAGTCGTGTCTGGTATTCGGAGTTCTGGGCTGTATTATGTGCTGAGGCATTCCAGAGATGACGAAAAGCTCCGTGGCTGACCTCATAAAGGCCGTTCTCCAATTGTCGGCTGTTCACATTCGTCATCAGGTATACCCACAGTCCAATCTTCGAACCGTCAAGAGGTGCCTGTCCGATAATGCTCTTGGCACAGTCGCTGGTATCAGCTAGCAGTACGTCATCGGCCTGGTTGGCTACGTCACTGAGGAAGTAACGCTTCAGTACGGCTGTGGCGCCATTCAACGTCGTTGCCTTTAGCTGTTCGTAAGCATCGAGCACAGCGTCCAGCTGTTGCTGGAAGGTGAGTCCATCACTCTTGGCATGTATCATGACATGGTATTCTGTCACCTCACCATGACCGGTAAAGCTGAAGACTTCTGCCTGAGCGTTGTTTAACTGATATAAATTGTTCATGGTTTATTTGATATTGGGCTCTTCCAGTCCCAGTCCCTTCTTCTTGTCAACTGCTTTCAGCACCAAACCAAGGAGCAGAGCAGCAACACCCAGCGATGCCAACATGATGAGTGGGGCGGTATAGTTGAGTTCCGTAGCACTGGTACCCTCTGGGTTGGTGGCATCAAGCACCTTGCCGATGAGCAGAGGGAACAACCACAAGCCAATATTCTGAATCCAGAAGATGAGGGCGTATGCAGAACCGATAACCTTGGCATCAACCAACTTGGGAACGCTGGGCCACAGTGAGGCAGGTACCAGTGAGAAGGATGAGCCGAGGACGAGGATGGTGATGTAGGCAATAACGACGCCACCAGTGGTGCTGCCTTTGAAGAGAGGAAGGATGAAGGCAAATGTCAGGTGGCAGAAGATGAGCAGTAATGAGCCCAGCATCAGCATGCTAACAGCCTTTCCGTGGTGATCCAGATACTTACCCAAGATGGGGGTGATGAGCACTGCCAACAGGGGGAATACGGCAAAGATGCTACCTGCTGTTTGCTGCATGAATCCCATATAGCAGTAGGTGACGAGACCCAAGATGCTGAGACCCAGCAGTCCGTACTTCTTACTTGCCTTCTCCTGGAAGTTGCTGGCAAAACCAGTGGCTGCAACAAAGAGCATCAAGGCGTATTGGATGTAGGTGACGGTATCTGTAGCCCAGAAGGAATTGGCATCGGGAGCAACGAGTGTCAGGTTGCACTGCAGCATGTTGACGGCATACTTCTGGAAGGGGAAAATGGCGCTATAGTAGAGTACGCAGAGCAGGGCGACGAGCCAGAAACCGCTGTCGCTTAGAATCTTGCCAATGTCACTAATCTTGAAGGGATCGTCCTTCTCTTCTGCCTCACCAGTCTGTGCATCGAGTTTCTGGTCCATGACGAAGTAGACGATGGTCATGATGAGTGCGATACACATCAGTACTACACCAAATGCTACTGAACGGCTTACGCTGACCTCGCCACCCAGACGGGCAAAGAACGGCGAGAAAATCATACAGGTGGCAACACCCAGACGGGCCAGGGCCATCTCAGAACCCATGGCCAGTGCCATCTCACGACCCTTGAACCATTTCACGATACCACGACTAACGGTGATACCTGCCATCTCACAGCCACAGCCGAAGATCATGAATCCACTGGCTGCAAACTTAGCTGAAGCAGGCATACCCTCATAGAAAGGACTAACGCCTAACTCGTCAAAAACGGGAATATAGTTGAGGTTGTTGGTAAACCAAGTCTCCAGACCGCTACCCATGAAGCTCTCGCTGACGGCATACCACTTGATGCAGGCACCAACGAGCATAACGGCAGCAGAGAGTACGGCCGTGAAGCGCACACCCATCTTGTCGAGAATGATACCTGCGAAGATAAGGAAGAAGGCGAAGACGTTAAGGAAAACCTCTGAGCCCTGCATGGTACCAAAGGCTGTTGAATCCCATCCGCGTGTTTCCTGCATCAGGTCCTTGATGGGTGAGAGGATATCCATGAATATGTAGCTGCAGAACATGGCCATAGCCAGCAGCAGCAGAGCTGTCCAGCGCATAGCAGCGCTGTCACGAAGTGTCTTTTGAATCTGTTGTATCATTTCAATTAACTATTTGACTATTTACAATTTACGATTTTCTGATTTATTTCAGCCACTTGTCCAGGAAGTCGAAGAAGGTACGCTGCCAGAGGATACCATTCTGGGGCTTCAGCACCCAGTGGTTCTCGTCAGGGAAGATGAGCAGCTCAGCAGGAATCCCCTTCATGCGGGCTGCATTGAACGCTGACATACCTTGTGTGGCGTTGATGCGATAGTCCTTCTCGCCGTGAATACAGAGTATGGGGGTGTCCCACTTCTCCACCATCTTGTGTGGAGAGTCGTGGTAGGTCTGCTTGGCACGAGGCATCTGTGGACGATGCCAGTAGGCCTCGTCGTACTCCCAGTTGGAGAACCAGTTCTCTTCTGTCTCTGTGTACATAGCAGCCAGGTTGAAAGCACCATCGTGAGCGATGAAAGCCTTGAAGCGCTTCTCGTGGATGCCAGCTAAGTAGTAGACGCTGAATCCACCAAACGAGGCACCTACAGCACCCAGACGGTTCTTGTCTACGAAAGGCAGGTTGTCGGCAGCGTCATCGATAGCAGCCAGATAGTCCTTCATGCACTGACCCGTCCAGTCGCCACTGATCTCTTCTTTCCATTCCTGTCCGAATCCAGGCAACCCATGACGGTTAGGCGCAATCACCACATAGCCGTTGGCGGCCATGATCTGGAAGTTCCAACGATAGCTCCAGAACTGGCTGACAGGACTCTGGGGACCACCCTCGCAGAAGAGCAGGGTGGGGTATTTCTTACCTTCTTCGTAGTTGGCGGGCAGCATCACCCATACCAACATCTGCTTGCCGTCACTGGTAGTTACCCAACGCTGCTGCATCTTACCGAACTGCAGCTGGTCAAGGATATGCTTGTTCTCAAACGAGAGCTGTTCAATCTTGGTTTTCTCGATGCTCTTACCAGGAGTCACCATATAGATGTCGGTAGGAGCAGAGAGACTCTGGCGAGTAGCCAGGATGCGCTTGCCGTCGTTGGCGAGTTGCAAAGAGGTCCAGTCAGCCCAATCCTCAGTAAGTTGCTTCACTTCGTCTTTTGCGGTTACGCTATACATGTTGACACAACCGTGCCATACGCTGAGGAAATAAAGCTTAGCCTGCTTGTCTTTCAGGGGTGCCCAACAGAAAGCGTCCACGTCTGACTGCCAGTCAATATAACGCTTCTCACCAGTCTGCAGGTCACAGATGCACAGACGGTTGAGGTCAGCCTCGTAGCCATCGCGCTCCATCGACAGCCATGCAATATACTTGCCGTCTGGAGAGAACTGTGGGTTCTGGTCGTAGCCGACATTGTTCTTCAGATTCTCCTTGTCATTAACAGACTGAATGGCCAGTGTGCGTGTGGGATCGACCTTCGGAGCTACGTAGCCTGCGGGTTTGCAGAGGTTACGTGTGGTCTTGGTATCCACATTATACAAGAAGATGTCAGAATCTGTAGAGATGCTGTACTCCAGTCCCGTCTTCTTGCGACAGGTATAGGCAATCTGCTTGGAGTCATTGCTCCATGCCAACTGCTCAATGCCGCCAAAGGGCTCCATAGGACACTCATAAGGCTCACCAGCCAAAATATCGCTGCCGTCACCTGCGATGGCAAAACCCTCGCCAACCGTATAGACAAAGGGGTGCTGGATGCTCTCCACATAGTGGTCCCAGTGGCGATACATCAGGTCTGTCACACGACGACCCGTTGCCTTGGGCAGGTCAGCGGGATTCTTCTTGATAATCTCATGGAAGGGCAGACTCTTCAAGATGATAACCTTGCTGCGGTCTGGTGAGAACTTGAAACCCTCCACCTTGCCGTCAGTCTTCGACAGTTGCTTACGCTCACTGCCATCAGCCTTCATGGTCCAAATCTCTCCACCGCTGATAAAGGCGATGGTCTCTGCGTCGAGCCATGTAGGGTCGGTCTCGCTCTTGCTACTGGTTGTTAGCTGTTTGTTGTTGGCACCATTGGCATCCATGATGCAGAGAACCTGATGGCTCTTGTTCTGCTTGACGCTGTAGTAGCCTACCTGATAGACCACCTTGTCACCATTGGGCGATGCCTCTGTGGCACCGATACGTCCCATAGCCCACATGGCTTCTGGAGTCATCATGCGACTGTTCAACTTGATGTTGCTCTTTCCAATCACTTCTGTTTCTTGTGCTTTTGTGCTGCCTAGCATCATAAATGCAATGACAGCCAGTGTGAGTAATCTTTTCATGATTTGTGCAATTTGGTTGCAAAGTTACGAAAAAACGAGAGAAAAGCCAAATTTATTTGAGCTTTTCCGAGTGCTGAGTAAGTTCGGCGTAGCCAAAGTAATAAAAATCAAGGGAAATGCCAAATAAAATGCAGGTAAAGTAAAGCCCCGATTCGGAGTAACCAAATCGGGGCTCTATCGTGAAGTATTAAAAATTACTTGTTCACCTGGAACTTGGTGTCGCCATCCTTGAAGAAGGCGTTGATCTGCTTGGCAGCAGCGATACCAGCATTGATGTTGGCCTCGGCTGTCTGAGCACCCATCTTCTTAGGAGTAGAGAAGTAGCGACCCTCGAACTTCAGGAATTCGTCGTTGGCATCGGGCATGATGTCAGTAACGAACTTCAGGTCCTCACGCTCAGCCATCAGTTTGATGAGGCCAGCCTCGTCGATGACTTCCTTACGAGCGGTGTTCACCAGCACGCCCCCCTTCTTCATCTTGCCAACGAGAGCGTAGTTGATGCTCTGCTTGGTCTCAGGAGTTGCAGGGATGTGGAGTGATACAACGTCGCAGGTCTCGAACAGAGCGTCCTGATTAGCAACGGCGTGAACACCAGCCTTCTCGATAACATCTGCAGGACAGAAGGCATCGTAAGCATAAACATCCATGCCAAAGCCCTTGGCGATGCGAGCGACATTGCGGCCAACATTACCGAAAGCCAAAATACCTAACTTCTTGCCTAACAGTTCGCTACCGCTCTTACCGTTATAGAAACCACGAACGGCCATCACCAGCAAACCGAATACCAATTCGGCTACGGCGTTAGCATTCTGACCAGGAGTGTTCTCAGCGACTACGTTGTGAGCCGTAGCAGCGGCGAGGTCGATATTGTCGTAACCAGCACCAGCACGAACCACAATCTTCAACTGCTTAGCAGCATCGAGCACCTCAGCGTCTACCTTATCCGAACGGATAATCAGCGCGTCAGCATCCTTCACAGCGTCCAGCAGCTGAGCCTTCTCAGTATATTTTTCCAGCAGGGCCAACTCATTGCCTGCTGCTTCAACTTCTGCCTTGATGCCATTGACAGCAGCTGCTGCAAATGGCTTCTCTGTTGCAACTAATACTTTCATTTTCTTTTATTAAATAAAGGAAAGAAATTACCAGAAATTAAACAGAAATTTCTGAATAATTAATGATAATTTCTTTCTTGATTATCTTTTAATGATTATTCTCGAATTCCTTCATGCAAGCTACGAGGGCGTTAACACCTTCGATGGTCTGGGCGTTGTAGCAAGAAGCGCGGAAACCACCAACTGAACGGTGACCCTTTACGCCAACCATGCCCTTTGATACTGCGAAGTCGAGGAAGTCCTTCTCCAATTCCTTGTACTCGTCAGCCATGACGAAGCAGATGTTCATCAGTGAACGGTCTTCCTCAACAGCTGTTCCACGGAACATCTTGTTGCGGTCAATCTCACCATAGACAATCTCTGCACGCTGCTGAGCCAGCTTGTCCATAGCCTCTACACCACCGTTCTTCTTGATCCAACGGAGGGTCTCAAGAGCGCTGTAGATGGGCACTACAGGAGGAGTATTGAACATAGAACCCTTGTCCACGTGTGTGCGGTAGTCGAGCATGGTAGGAATCTCACGAGGAGCCTTGCCCAGTGCATCGTCCTTCAGGATGGCGATGGTTACACCAGCCATAGCGAGGTTCTTCTGAGCACCAGCATAGATGGCATCGTATTTAGCAACGTCGATAGGACGGCTGAAGATATCTGAAGACATGTCAGCAATCAGACGAACGGGAACGTCGAGGTCCTTGCGAATCTCAGTACCGTAGATGGTGTTGTTCGTAGTGATGTGCAGATAGTCAGCATCAGCGGGAACGCTCCAATCCTTAGGAATGAATGTATAGTTGGCATCAGCAGAAGAAGCAACTTCTACTACCTCACCAAACAGTTTAGCTTCCTTCATGGCCTTCTTGGCCCATACACCAGTGTTCAGGTAGGCGGCCTTCTTGATCAGGAAGTTGTAGGGAATCATGCAGAACTCCAGTGATGCACCACCACCGAGGAAGATGACTGAGTAACCCTCGGGAACCTGCAGCAGTTCCTTAACCAGAGCTACGGCCTCGTCAACGACGGGCTGGAAATCCTTTGCACGATGGCTGATCTCCATCAGCGAGAGACCAGAACCGTTGAAGTCTAAACACTGTTGTGCGGTCTTCTCAATGACCTCGCGGGGGAGCATTGAAGGACCGGCGTTAAAGTTGTACTTCTTCATTTTAAATTGTTTTTATTTGTGATACGTTTCTATGATTTCTATTTTTGCGGTGCGAAATTACACTTTTTATTTGAATTGGGCAAATATTTGAGCATAAATTAAGTAAAATATACGTTTTTCCTTGCATTTTGTCAACTCTGCCTAGCAATTACCTCAAATCTTCGACGATTGTCTTAATACCTTTTATCTTTTCGCCCCGTGTCTGGCGTAATACTTGTTTCAGTTTTTCGCGCTTGATAGCTGCATATGTATAACGGTCTTTGACATCAATGCGACCTATCATGTCAGCAGTCAGACCGCCAGCTTTGCAGAGGAATCCCACAATGTCGCCCTTTGAAATCTTGTCCTTCTTGCCCTTGCCGATATAGATGGTGGCCATCTTGGGGAGGGCTGGTACTGTTTGTTGCGATTCAGTCGCAACATACTCCTCAACATCGCCCTCTACATATTCAGGAATATGCTCCTCGCTATTCAGGATAAAGAACGAGCGACCTTTGGCATCCCAGCGGGCAGTACGGCCCACACGATGGATGTAGCCATCCTCGCTCTCTGGCAGGTGGTAGTGGATGATGTTCTCGATGTTGGGAATATCCAGACCGCGAGAGGCTAAGTCGGTGCTGACAAGCACGTTAGCCGAACCATTGCTGAAGCGGTAAAGGGCAGCCTCGCGCTCTTTCTGTTCCAGTCCACCGTGGAAACAGCTGGTGATGAATCCTTGTTCTACGAGATAGTTGTTGACACGTTCTACCGACTCCCTGTAATTCAGGAAGACGATGCTGCTGGCGTTGCCAAAACCCAAAAGCAGCTGCTTGAGCGTCTCCAGCTTGTCCTTCTGGGGACTGTGCACCTCATAGAGCGTGATGCGCTCAGAAGTCTGCTCGTCATCAGGCAGGAAGTCTATCAGCGTGCCTTTCTTCGACATGTTGACAAACTGCGGAATCTCTTCAGTATTGGTGGCTGATAGCAGGATGCGTCGTTGCAGGCCTGGCAGACTCTTGATGAGTTTCTCCATCTCTGCCTGAAATCCCATCTCCAGACATTTGTCGAACTCGTCAATGACGAGATAACGGATGCCGTAACGCGAGATGTTTTCTTTGTCCAGATGATCGTTCAGACGTCCGGGCGTACCAAAGACAATCTGTGGCTTGACCTCTTTCAACACTTTGTGCTCC
>Ga0310697_10001764_pt1 | contig 24275 bp, 38 predicted proteins | sample 172DNAGHGlowgp2_FD_203883 | JGI IMG/M metagenome (GOLD analysis project Ga0310697, IMG submission 203883) | Sheep rumen microbial communities from Palmerston North, Manawatu-Wanganui, New Zealand - 1728 DNA GHGlow gp2 (v2) (version 2) | ecosystem: Host-associated > Mammals > Digestive system >...
GCGCGAACTCCTCTTACCGGCCGGCTTGAGGAGTTCGCGCGTACTTGAAATTTAAAAAAAAATATGTTATAATATATATATAAGAAAAAAGAAAGGAAAATAAGTTATGGAAACCTTTTTCTCAGAATCTAATGTCTCTTTTTTAAAATGCCCTTTTCGTAATTTTAAACCTTGTTATGGAATAAATTGCATGGCATGGCGTAACGATACGAAAACCTGTTGGTGTCAGTTAATTGAAGCCTATGGAAAAACACCGGAAATTTCTCGTCAGCCATCAGAAATGCTAGTTGGTGATGACTGGTGATACAAATACAAGTACAACCAGTGTTAAATCAAGGAAAGGCAAATGAAATTTTAAGAGACTATCCAAGACTTTATCCAAAAAGAAAAATAATAAATGTTTCGATGATTCCATGCGATTTTCCTGGCGGCTGGTTTATGACAATCATGTATGAGGTAGAAGCATGAAACAATTTTTAATAATAGGATATGCAAAAGAATAGAAAGAATATTAGTGGCAAGCAATTAAAGAAGGTTTAATAATCGAAGCAGAAGACCTAGTCTCCGCATATCAAAAAGTAGAATTACATTTTAAAACTATGTTTTCAAATTGGCTTATAGTTGTTAAAGAATTAACAAAGGAGTGATAGATATGAGTGTTTACTGTGCTAGTGATTGGCATGGATGTTATTGGGTTTGGGAAAAAGTAAAGGAAATTCTTAAGCCTGATGATACCCTTTATTTTTTAGGGGATGCCGCAGATAGAGGACCAGATGGATGGAAACTTATTAAAGAACTTTTGGCAGACCCAAGAGTTATTTACATCAAAGGTAATCATGAAGATCTTATGATTGAAACTATTGGAAAGTTTAATCCAGAAGAAGAAGATAGTTTATGGAATGCGGATACCACTCTCTGGCATTATAATGGCGGTGACCCTACTTATGATGCTTTTCTTTTTGATGAAGATAATTTTGGTAAAGCAAAAATTTTAAAACAGATAAAAGAGCTTCCTTTTTGCGCTAATTATATTAATAAAAATAATTAGCAAATATTCCTTTGTCATGCTGGGTGTGACGGCGTTGACATTGATAATCTTGATCAATATAATGCGATTTGGAATAGAGAACATTGGAGGTTCCCAGATGAATGGTCTGGTGAAGATAACCAAATAATCGTTCATGGGCATACTCCTATTGATCTTATGATAGAAGAGCAACAAGATATTGCAAGATTTTATAAAAATAGATTTAAGGTAGAAATGCCTAAATGGACTCCTGGCACAGCTTATTGGTATGCGAAAGGGCATAAAGTTTGCATAGATTTTGGAACAGTTTGGGATAAGATAGCAGTACTTTTAAATCTTGATACTTTTGAGGAGATATATATTAATGAGAAATACGTATGATATTCATGAGTTTTATTGTATAAAATGCGGTCAAAAGAATATGAGCCTCCAGAGAAAGGTTAACCATAAACATGCAAAACACCATCGTAAAAAGCTATGGTGCTGGCATTGCAAACAAGAGGTTAATTGCATAGAATGTAAGAATGACCAGGAAGTTCAGGAGTTCCTTGAGAATTTTAAAGCAGGAAAATATCAGAAAGAACTTGAAGATAGTATTAAAGTAATAGAACAAGAAAAAAGGATTTGGGCATAATGAATAAAACACTTTACATAATGGTTGGCCCTCCTGCCGCAGGTAAATCATACTTTGCAAAAAACCATTTAGTAAAGGATGATACTTGGGCATATGTGTCTCGCGATGAAGTGCGTTTCTCAATTATTACAGAAGAGGATAAATATTTTAGTAAAGAAAAAGAAGTATTTAAATCTTTTGTAAAAATTATTAATACTAAATTAAAAGATCCTTATATTAATTATGTAATAGCAGATGCTACTCATTTAAATTTTGCTAGTCGCGTAAAATTAATGAAAAGTATTACTACTACTAAAAAAGTTGATATTATTCCAGTAGTTGTAACAGCAGATATACAAACAGTATTAGATAGAAATTCCAAAAGAGAAGGATTAACTAAATTGCCCGAACAGGCTCTTAAAGGAATGTACGCGCGATTTGTTGATCCGGCCGATGATAATTTTAACTATACTGCTATCATGTATGTAAATACTGGTAAAAAAGAAAAGAAAACAGTTGATAAACCTAAAATACTTTATACAAAAGCAGAAAAAAATATAAAGGAGGTTCCTATAAAAAGATGATATCAAAATCAAGTTTTTATAAAAGAATTAAAAAAGGAATGGGAGTAGTTGAAGCTCTTACTATTCCTAAGAGAGGAGAGTGATATTTTATGGCAATCTGGATAACTTCAGATTGGCATTAGCCATTTTAATCATAAGAAACCTTTTCTATATGCGCCTAGAGGCTTTGCAACTGTTGAAGAAATGAATGAAGGACTTATTCAAAATTATAATAGTATTGTAAAGTCTGATGATGATGTTTATGTTCTTGGAGATCTTTGTTTAGGTGGTGCAGAAAAACTTGAAGAAAATGAGCAGCTTCTTAAACGACTTAATGGGCATATTCATATTGTGCGGGGAAATCATGATACTGATAAAAAAATAAATATGTATTCTACCATTCCTAATGTTGTAGAAATACAAAATTCTATTTATATTAAATATGAAGGATTTCATTTTTATCTTTCACATTTCCCATCAATGACAACAAACTTTGATGATAATAAAGGACTTAAACATCGGCTTCTTAATCTATGTGGTCATTCGCATACTGATGATAAATGGCTTAATTGGTTTACTGGATCATATCATTGTGAGGTAGATGCGCATGAGAATTTTCCTGTATCAATAGATATGATAATTGAAGACTACAAAGCTCTTGGCAAATAATAAATAATCTATCTTCTCTAACTTTCAAAAAATAATGAAGGAGGAGATAAAAGATGTTTTATTTTATTGAAAAAATTACTTTAAATACATTATGGTATTCCCTCTTATGGGCAGCTATGATGATTATTGGTGGCCTTATGTACGAGCAACCTCATTTCAAGAAGAAAGATGGCACTAAGTATAAGACTCTTGAGTTAGCTGGTTGGTGTGTTATTATCATGGCCATGCTAGGTTTAATTCATGCAATATTAGCATTCTTTAATCTAATTCTTTTTTAAAAAGGAGAACAACTTATGGATTATGTCACGATGGGGCTTATTGGCTGTATGGCTTTTGTGGCACTTGTTCTTTGCTATGGAAATAGGCCCCGGTTTTGAAAAATGCGCTCACTTGTATGGGCGCATTTTTCTTGTTTTTGAGCCGCGGAATTCCTTGACGACCGTGGTTGGTGTTAAAATCGTATAGGAGAATTTTTGACCAAAAACTTGCATTTTCAAAAAAAATATGTTATAATTACAATATATAAATAAAAATAACTACTAAGGAAAGGTATTATGAAAAAACAACCGATTTATGAATGGGATGAAAAAGCTGGTCTTGCAACATGCTGCATTTGGCTAGATGATTTTCTCCACGGATATGGTATTGCACAATGTGCAGAAAAAGATAGAGATATGATAAGCGAGCGCACAGGTTCACAAATAGCAAAAATGCGGGCGCAAATTGATATTTTACAGAATTATAAAAACAGAGAACTTAGACCAGGACTAAAAGCATTGGTGCATCTTAAAGGGACAATGCAAATTAGCACTAGATATAATCCTGATTCTTATGAAGCCAAAAGACTTGATAAAGAAATTAAAAACATAAAAGAAGAAATAGTGGCTATTCAATCTCAAATAAATAGTATTAAAAAACAGCTTCAAGAATATATACGCTTAAAAGGCATCATGTTTGAAAGAATTAGGAATAACGATCATGAAGGCTATAAAGATACTGATACAGAAACATTAATGAAAGATATCGAGGTTTTTGAGCAATATGTAGATGAGTCCTGATATTAAGTTTATAACATATGATGCATTATGTAATAAAGAAGTATTCATAAAATATGCTCAAAATCAAGAGCCTATTGTAATTACATCAGTGACTGCAAATGACTTAGGAGATTTTGCAAAATTCTTTAATATTATAGATATTTATCAAATTCCAGAAGAAAAATTAGATTTGTTGCGCGACACAGATAACTATGAAGTATTTTGTGCGATGTATTATGACATGATTGTAAGAACAGATGAAGTAATTTTAGTTTGTTCAAAAGAAGAAAAAGAATACGCAGAAAAATATTTTGGAGACGGAATGCTAGAGGTCTATTGATCTCTAGCATTTTGGTTAAATTTAACTAAATATATTTAATAAAAACCTAATAATATTTAGAGAGGAAGTGGTTATTATTCTCTTATATGTATTATTAGGAATGATTATTTATAGCGCCGCTATTCCAATTCTTGATTCTTTAGTCAGTACAATTGTTCAAGGATTAGAGGTAGTAAAAGGATTACTTTGTTTAAAAGTTGCTGAATTACAAAAAAAAGTTGATGCAACAAGTTCAGAAGAAGAATAGACCCAAACAAGAGTAATTGGTTTTGCTTTACCAGATGACAATGAAGAAGAATATGAGGAGGAATATGAAGATGAGTAAGTTTTATGATACTTGTTCATTATTATTAGACGCCAATAATATTTTTAAGAATAAAGAAAAATTTATCATTTCATCAATAACTCTTGAAGAATTAGAAGAGATTAAAGTGTCCTCTAATAAAGATAGCGATATAAAATATGCAGCTCGTTATGTATCAAGAGAACTTGATGAACATGCTGATGAATATCATGTTCATATTTTCAAAGAATCAATGTTAAATCCTATTAAAGATAGAGATATCCCTATTAATAATGATATGAAAATATTAGCAACAGCTATTGATTATCAAAAGCATGATGATAATATAATATTTGTAACCAATGATTTAGCTTTGAAGAATATCGCTAAATTATTTTTTTATTCTCATCAAATCACTTCTGTAAAAGAAGAAGATGATGAGTACTGTGGATATATTGATAAAGCATTAGATAATCAAGCTATGGAAGAATTTTATTCTTATCCTACTAATAATTATTTTAATGCATATATTAATCAATATATAACTGTTAGAAACCAATAGAGAGAAATAGTTGATAGAAAAGTATGGATGGGTGAAGGCTATCGTAATATTACATTTGAATCATTTGATAGCAAACACTTTGGAAAGATTAAACCTTTAGATGTGCAGCAACAATTTGCGGCAGATAGCTTTACCCATAATAAATTAACATTAATAAAAGGAAAACCAGGTAGTGGTAAAACAATATTGGCATTAGGGTATTTATTTGGTCAATTAGAAAAGCATTAGATAGATCATATAATAATTTTCTGTAATACAGTTGCCGCAAAGAATTCAGCAAGATTAGGTTATTATCCTGGCAGCAGGCTTGAAAAACTTCTTGATAGTTAGATAGGTAATCTTTTAGCTTCTAAATTAGGAAGTCGCATGGAAGTAGAAAGATTAACAAATAGTGAAGAACTTATTCTTCTTCCAATGAGTGATATTAGAGGATATGACACAACAGGAATGCGTGCAGGCATTTATATTTCAGAAGCACAAAATATGGATATTACTCTTATGAAATTAGCTTTATAGCGCATAGGAGAAGACAGTATTTGTATTATTGATGGTGACGCGAAAACGCAAGTAGATGATATTGCTTTTGCAGGATTGAATAATGGAATGCGCAGAGTCTCTAAAGTATTTAGAGGACAAGATTTTTATGGAGAGGTTGAATTAAAAGAAATCCATAGATCAACTATTGGTAAAATAGCAGATAAAATGTGAAAGGAGAAATTATGAAATATAGTTCATTTAATCCTCCTTTAGAGTGTATGATGAAAGGCTCTACTTGCTATAGAAATACTAGCAAGATGGAAGTAAAAGGAGTCTTGCTTCATTCTACTGGAGCAAATAATTCTTATATTAAAAGATATGTTTAGCCTAGTAAGAATGATATTAATTATAATAAATTAATGCAAACTATAGGTGAAAATACTTTAAATAATGATTGGAATAATATAGAAATTCAAGCAGGAGTAAATGCTTGGATTGGTAAATTAGCAGATGGGACAATAGCTTCTGTTCAAACAATGCCATGGGATTATAAGCCATGGGGTTGCGGCTCTGGGCCAAATGGAAGCTGTAATAATGGTTGGATATAGTTTGAGATATGTGAAGATATGCTATCAGATAAGCTTTATTTTGACAAAGTATATAAAGAAGCTTGTGAACTTACTGCATACCTCTGTAAACTTTATAACCTTAATCCAAAAGGAAAAGTAGATTATTTAGGAAAGCAAGTGCCAGTAATTCTTTGTCATCAAGATAGCTATCAACTTGGTTTAGGAAGTAATCATGCGGATGTATATCATTGGTTTAATAAGTATAATAAGACGATGGAAAATGTGCGCAATGATGTAGCTGCATTATTAGGACAAAAAGTTGAATCAGTTCAGATTATCCCAGAATTAACAAGAATTCTAAGATTTAAGTCTGAAGGCGATGATGTCCTATCAATGCAACAAAGACTTATTGAATTAGGATATAATTTAGGGCCATATGGCGCTGATGGTGATTTTGGTGAAGATACTGAAGCTGCAGTAATGAAATTCCAGCAAGACAATAATCTATATATTGATGGAGAAGTAGGCCCAGATACTTGGAATGCACTTTTTGGAAAAGCAAAACAAGATGATTCTCGTCCATAGACATTTAGGATTAGAAAAGCATGGGATCAACCCAATACTCAAATCGGAGCATTTAGAACAATTGAAAATGCAAAAAAGATTTGGAGAGAAGGTTATTATATCTTTAATGAACAAGGTTAGGTGGTCTACCCAATTCCTGAAAAACCTAAGAAAGTTTATAGAGATGTAATGATAGGTTCTGCTTCTAAAGATGAAAATGGTAGATATACTAATGGAATTCCAGGAGATCAAACAGGGAAAGAAGTCTGGATATTAAATTGGTATGATCAAAGTTGGACTTCAATTTTGCGCCCGACTGATGCCGCACTTGCAGAAAAAATTGCATCTATTTGCGAAGATGCTTGTGAAAATAATAATATTGGATATAGCCAATCTAGTAGAAATACATTATTAGCACAAGCTAAATTAGTAAATTATGATTTATCAAAAGTTGCTCCTTGTAATTGTGATTGTAGTTCATTTGTTAGCACATGCTGTGTTTGCGCAGGCTTGCGCGAATCATTATTCTTCCCTGGCGGGAATGGTTGCACAACATGGACAATTGCAGATGCTTGTTTGCAAAGTGGAAAATTTATTTAGTTATCTGATATGAAATATAGAAATCAGAAAAATTATCTTAAACGTGGAGATATTTTATTAAATAGAGATCAACACGTCGTTATAGTCTTAAGTGATGGGATGTATGCTTAATGGAAAAGAAAAAAGAATTTTCAAAAGTTTTATTAATCCAAGAGTCATTGTTGATTTGGATACATACTATAGCTATGATTATCTTGGCATACATATGCGTTTTCAAGGGTTTCTTCGCAGAATTACCTTGGCTTACTGCGATGGTTGCACTCCCTTGGACCGCATATGGAGTTAGTCAACATGCATACTACAAAAAATCATAGGTTGAAAATTCGCAAGGCGGTATTGTCTTTGAGACAGCAATGGCTCCTTATACTGAGCACGAAGATTGTCGTTGACATTCTCGAAAAAACTAATATATTATTAATTAATATATTAGTTTTTTTTTTTTTTTTGACTTTTATTTTTTTTTATGATATAATATATGTAACTAATTAATATATTACTAAAAAAATTTGGATTTGTCAAGGTGATTTTTTTTTATGATTAAGTTTTTTACTGATGGATCATGTTCTGGGAATGGATATACACATTCCTCTGGCGGATATGGAGTAGTAGCAATAGATGATAATAATAATATAGTTTGGCAATATCAAGATTTTAAAAAACCTACTACTAACAATGAAATGGAATTAATGGCTATATTAAAAGCATTACAATATATTAATGATAATAATAAAAACAATTTCGTCAAACCAGTAATTTATAGTGATAGTGCATATTGTATTAATTTAATTACTAATTGGATGTATAGTTGGGAACGCAATGGTTGGATGCGCCCAAAAAATCAAGAAGTAAAAAATTTAGAAATTATAAAATAGATTTTCAATTTAGCGCATATTGCTGCTTTTGAAAAAGTTAAAGGTCATGCAGGCATCGAATGGAATGAATACGTTGATAAACTGGCAACTGGAAAAGTTAAAATTTTATCAAACTCTACGGAACTAGATTAATGGAACGTACTTGCAATTTAAAAAAAAATATGTTATAATATTAGAGAAGAAAAAATCGAGGAGAATTTTTTTATGGAAGATTTAAAAACTATTAATATTGATGTAAGTATTATATATTACTGGTATGACCATATGGTACTTAGGTAGAATGGTGACGCAGAAAAAGTAACTGAAGCTATAGCAGAAGGTGATTATGATACATTCATAAAATATTATAATTATTATAATTATACTTATGAATATGAAGGCGAAAATGGATCTGTTACATTTTTCCCGAGTCACGCTGCTTTATATTATCATGATAAAATGGTTGGAATGATTAATATTACTGAACCATTAGGTTTTGGTATGATTTGTGAAAGTGAATATGAGTGTGGCTAATGTTAAATGAAATGATTAGCTTAAGGTTTACTTGTCCATTATGTGGAAAACCATTAGATCATTTTATTGATAAATATTGGTGTCCATTTTGCGGGCAGTAGGTCTTTACAGATGATGAAGTTGATATTAATAAAAGATTAACCGCACGAGATGAAAATGGAATTGCTATTTATATTGGTAATAAATCTTTTAGAAATCCAGAATATGCGCCAAGACTTTCTCAAATGGCAATGATTGAAATTCTTGAGAAACTATGTGCGATGGAAGAAAAGAGATATGATACAGAATAATCTGTATTTTATTGATTAGATTAATTCCTCTAAAGCAAATAAATTTACAGAAGTATATCATTATTCTGGAACAGGATTTAAAAAAGCAATATTAAATTTAGGAATATTTAGAAAAAAAGATTAGTTATTAGTCGGAGTTCTTTAGTGGGGAAGTTCTTATTAGGTTGATATTAAACTTAATAGATATGTAAAAGAAAATATTACTAAAGATGAATATTTAGAATTAAATAGATTTTGCATGGCAGATAGTGAAGGAAAAAATTCAGAGAGCCAAGCAATATCTTTAGGACTTAAATGGATAAAATAGAATCGACCTGAAGTAAAATTATTAGTCTCTTATTCAGGAAGAAAAGAAGGTAATTATGGATATATTTACCAAGCTACTAACTGGGAATATATAGGATATTTTATCTCTCCAGGATTTTGGATGGTTGATGGAGAAGAACGACATCAAGTAACATTATGGTATAGACATAGCAAACATAATCCAAAATTACCTTTTAGAGAAGATTTATTAACAATGTATGAAGATATTAGACAAACATGGTCTAAACAATTTATATATGTTATTAGATTAGATAAAAAGTTAACATTAGCGAGTCCAGTCTTACCATATCCAAAACCTAGTAATGAATATCCAATAGTAACAAAAGAAGAAATCTATAAAAGAAACGATGAGGTTTTTAATAACTATCAATTAAAAAGAAGAGAACCTGTGTATTATTATTATGTTAAAGATGAATTATTATTTTCACGAAAGACATTAATAAAGCATGGGCTATTGCCGCCTCCGGTTAAGAAAATTATTCATGTATATGCGCAATATGATATATATGGACATTTGGAAAAGGTAGAACATTCTATAAGAAGTTTGGTAACAGAAGAATTAAGACCAACATAGCTAAATGAAGCATTTAAGGTAGGAAGAGTTTATAAGAATAAATTCTTTAAAGTCTATGAAAAAAATGAAGAAATACCTGACGAAATAGATGTTCCTATTATTGCAATAGTAGAAGAAATTCCTTTTCCAAGAATACAAGATATTGCTGATTATTTAAATATTTCTAAATAGGCAGTTTCAAAAGCGAAACAACAAAAACGAAAAGAAATCAAAGGGATACCTGTTATATGGGTAGACTAGGAGATATAAATGACTGATAAAACTTTATACACAGAAGAAAGTATTGAAAGCTTATCGCCGCTAGAATTTACAAGACTTAGACCTGGAGTTTATGCAGGTGATACAACATATTCAACGCAATTAGCAGTAGAAATTTTTTCTAATGCTGTTGATGAATTTCGTCTTGGGCATGGATCACAAATTGATGTAACTGTTAAAGGGCCAGTGGTCAAAATTAGAGATTATGGTCAAGGTTTTATCCCTAATAGTTTTCGTGAAGATGGTAAAACAATTCTTGAAGCAGCATTTAGTGTATTAAATACCTCTGGTAAATATCGTGAAGATGGTACATATGAGGGTACTTCTTTGGGTTCCTTCGGAATTGGGTCGAAGATTACTACATACCTTTCGCACTGGTTGGTTGTGTCAACTTACCGAGATATGAAGCGAGAAGAAATCCACTTTGAGGAAGGCCAATTTAAAGTCCGTTATAGCGGTGATCCTAAGTCACCTGAAGCGATTGAAGATATGCGGAAAGGCGGCACTGAAGTTGAGTGGGAACCTAGCGAGGAATTTTTTACTCATACAGAAGTTAATATGAGTGAATTAAAGGCTTTGTTTAAGACTATTGCGGCACTTTGTCCTGGCCTTACCATTAACCTTGATGATAATGGTAACAAAATCATATACTTTTCTAAAAATGGTATTAATGATCTTGTTGATGAAGCAGTTGAAAATAAAGAATTAATTAAAAATCGTTTTGTAATGAATTATCAAAATGATAAGAATAAACTTGATATGGTTATGACATATACATCAAATTATTCTTCAACATTAGTCCCTTATGTAAATACTGGTTTGACGGCAAATGGACCGCATATCTCTCAAATTAAATCTTTGTTAACAAGAGAGTTTAATAAATTCTTTAGAGATAAGAAATGGTTAAAAGATAAAGATGAAAATCTTTCTGGTGATGATATTCAAGAAGGATTATATATTATCTTTAATATTACTGCGCCAAATGTAGCTTATGATGCTCAAGTAAAAACTCGTATTACTAAAATTGATATGACTCCATTTACAGGAGCATTAGCAGAAGAGTTGCGTTATTGGTTTGCAGCAAATGAAAAAGAAATTAAGGCTATTGCAGATAAAGCGTTAAGTGCACGTAAAGCAAGATTAGCTGCTCAAAAGGCAAGAGATAATGTAAGAGAAGTTAATAAGAAAAAAGAGAAAGCTCTTAAGTTTGATAGTAAACTTGCTGATTGTTATAGCAAGAATCGTAAAAAGTGTGAGATTATGATAGTAGAAGGCGATTCTGCATCAGGTAACTTGAAGCAAGCAAGAGATAATGAATTTCAGGCTGTTATGCCAGTGCGTGGTAAGATTTTAAATACTCAAAAAGCAAGCCTTGATAAGATACAGAAAAACGCAGAGATTATGTCAATGATTCAAGCTTTTGGATTAGAAATAGATGTAAAGACAATGAAAGTAACATATCACCCTGATAGAATAAGATATGGTAAGATAATCATACTGAGTGATGCTGATGTTGATGGCGCTCATATCAAGAATTTATTTTACACTTTCATATGGAATTTCTGCCCTGAACTTATTAAGGATGGATATATCTATGCAGGTGTTCCTCCTCTTTATAAGGTAACAATGGCAAAAAAATATTATTATCTTAAAGACGATACTGCTTTAGAAGAATTTAGAGAGAAAAATAAGAATAAATCTTATACAGTAAACAGATTTAAAGGACTTGGTGAACTTTCACCTGAAGAGACAGAAGAAACATTAATAGAGCCAGAAAATAGAATTATTAAACAAATTACTGTGGAAGATATAAAAGCAACAGATAGACTTTTTGATGATTTGATGGGAACAGCAGTAGTACCTCGCAAATTGTATATCAAAGAACATTCTCAGGAGGCAACCTACAATGCCGAATAAAATGTCATATGCTGAATTAAGAAAAAAAGTTCATGTAATATTTTATGGCTTATTAGATAGAGAATTTGAATGTGCAAAAGGTAATGAGTTTGATCATGAGTTTTTAGAAGCGCAAACTGATGAAGTGTTACGACTTATTCGGCAACAAGGAGGAGAAGTATAATGCAGAATGATGTATTACAGGAATTAGGAACTAATTTTATAGAATATGCAGTTGCGGTAAATAGTGACCGTGCAATTCCTGATTCTAAAAGTGGACTAAAGCCTGTTGCTAAAAGAATATTGTATGATGCTTATAATAGTGGATTTTCTTCTGCAAAGCCTCATGTAAAATGTGCTCTTATCGTTGGTGACACAATGGGTAGATTTCATCCGCACGGTGACTCTTCTATCTATGGTGCATTGGTAAGACTTTCTCAAGATTGGGTAATGCGTTATCCTCTTATTGATTTCCATGGATCAAATGGTAATAGAGATGGCGATGGTCCTGCACATATGCGTTATACTGAAGCTCGTCTTAGTAAGCTTTCAGAAGAAGGTTTGTTGAGTGGTCTCAAAAAGAATAATGTAGATTATATCCCGAACTATTCTGAAAGTGAAGAAGAGCCAGTAACTTTACCTTCTATTTTCCCGAATCTTCTTTGTAATCCTAATACTGGAATTGGCGTTGCAGTTGCTTGTAACTGGGCTCCGCATAATCTTAATGAAGTAGCGCAAGCAATTTATGATTATATGGACGGAAAAGATCCTTCTCTTCCTGGGCCTGACTTTCCAACAGGTGGAATAGTAATTAATAAAGATGATATTCCTTCTATTATGCGGACTGGGCATGGCAGTGTAAAAGTGCGTGGTAAATATATTCTTGAAGGTAATAATATTGTCTTTACAGAAATTCCTTATGGCGTAGCAACAGAGCCTCTTATTGATTCTATTGGTAAACTTTGTGATGATGGTGAACTTGTAGGAATTACTGATATTAGAAATGAAAGTAATAGAAAAAAAGGTTTTAGGCTGGTATTAGAATGTTCTAAAGATGCTAATATTATTAAGTTGATTTCTTTACTATTCCAAAAAACAGATTTACAATCTTCTTTTTCTTATAATCAAGTTGCATTAATTGATAAAACACCAGTTGAATTAAATCTTAAAGATTGTTGTAAAATCTATGTTGAACATAATACAGAATGTATTAGAAGAGAAACAGAATTTGATATCAAAAAAGCTGAAGATAGATTAAACATTGTAGAAGGACTTCTTAAAGCTTTGGCAAATATTGATGATATTGTAGCTTTAATTAAATCTTCAGAAAGTTCTGCAAAAGCAAGAATTGCTCTTCAAGAAAAATATAGCTTTAATGAAGAACAGGCAAAAGCTATTACTGATATGCGACTTGGTAAATTAGCAGGATTAGAGCGTATTGAAATAGAAAATGAAAAAGCAAATCTTTTAAATACAATAAAAGATTTAAAAGCTATTCTTAATGATCTTGTTTCTGAATTAAGAAAAAGATTGGAAGAATTGGTTAAAAAATATGGAGATGCGCGACGCACTGAACTTGCTCAAATTAATGAACAGAAAACTAAAGAAGAAAAAGAAGTTGAATTAGTTCCACCTGAAAAATGCGTTGTTGTTATAACCGAAAGTGGAATGCTAAAGAGAATTCCTGCAACATCTTTTAGAGCACAACGAAAGGGTGGAAAAGGAGTTAAAACACAAGATGATATTACTTCAATGGTTATTAGAACAAATACTGTTGATAGTTTAATGATTTTTACTGATAAAGGAAAAATGTATCGTCTTGTTGTTAATAATATTCCAGAAGGAACTAATACCTCTAAGGGCACTCCTGCAAGAGCCTTAATTGAAATGGAGGCTAATGAAAATGTTCAGACTATATATTCTATATATAGAGATACTGATGCGCAATATGTATTATTTGTTACAAAAAAAGGTTTGGTTAAAAAGACGGCGCTTTCAGAATATGTTGGAACAAAGAAAGCAAAAGGGATTGGCGCGATTACTCTTAAAGAAGGAGACACAATTGCCGCAGTTACTTTAGTCAAAGAAGAACCTTTAATTATTATAAGCAAAAATGGATATGCCATTAAATTCAATACTAATGAAATTAGTGCTACTGGTAGATTGACTGCTGGTGTAAAAGGAATTGGATTAGGAGAAAATGATGAAGTAATTGCTGCATTACCTCTACGAAATTCTTCTGATGATCTGGCAATTTTTTCGACAAAAGGATATGGAAAGAAAGTCTCTCAAGAAGATATTCCAATTCAAAAAAGAAGTGGTAAAGGTGTATGTCTCTATAAACCAACTGATGAAGCAGGCTATGCTAATGCAGCACAATTAATCTCTGATGAAGATAATGTGTTGTTAGTTGGTAATAAAAATTCTATTTGCATTTCTGCTACTGAAATTCCAGAAAGTGGTAGAACAGCAATAGGAAATATTATGTTAAAAAATAATAATATTCTAAGTGTAAGTAAGGTATAAAATTATGGTATTACAAGATGAAAATAAAATTATTTTAACACCAGATAATATTCCTATATTGACTTGCGCTAAATGCGGCAAGTCATTCCCTAGTAGAGGGAAGAAAGATGAATATGCAATAAATGGAGAGGTTCCCGTTTATTGCGATGAATGCGAAAAAGAAATGGACCAATATTTTTATGGAGGGCCTCTCGATGGGCGAAAAGCTGATTCATAATTTTGATACTATGAGAGATTTAATTGCAAAATTAAATTATCATACAACACTTTATGATAGTGGGAAACCTTCTATCACAGATAAGGAATGGGATGATATGTACTTTCAGCTCCAAGAACTTGAAAAAGAATTTGGAGTTGTATTAGCAAATTCTCCAACTGCACATATAGATTACCAAGTTGTAAATAAACTTAATAAAGTAACACATAACCATCCCATGCTATCATTAGATAAAACAAAAGATATTGATGAGTTAGTTAAGTTTTGTAATAATATAGATTGCATAGCGATGGCTAAAATGGATGGCTTAACTTGTTCAATTAAGTATCAAAATGGAAAATTAGTTTCAGCTGAAACTAGAGGAAATGGAACAATAGGAGAAGATATAACTCATAATATTATCTTTGTAAAAGGTGTGCCTGTTGAAATTCCAATAGAAGAAGAGTTTATAGTAGATGGTGAAATAATTTGCACATATGCAGACTTTGAACCATTTAAAGATGAATATGCGAATCCGCGCAACTTTGCTAGCGGCTCTATTAGACTTTTGGATGCGCGCGCGAGTGCGGCCCGCAATTTAACTTTTGTCGCTTGGGATTGTATTAAAGGATTTGATAATCTTTCAACTTTAAGTGAAAAGTTATTTAAATTAAATGATTTAGGTTTTCTCTTTACTCCTTATATTGTATTATCTGCTTTTACAGATAATATTACTAAAGAAAAAATTAATCATGCTATTTATCTTATAAAAGATACAGCAAAAGAATTTGCATATCCTATTGATGGTATTGTATTTAAATATGATAATTGCAAATATTATAATTCTTTAGGCGCAACAGAACATCATTTTAAAGGCGGAATAGCTTTTAAATTTTATGATGAAGAGTATGAAACTCATCTAAGAAATATTGAATGGAGCATGGGAAAAACAGGAGTACTTACGCCAGTTGCAGTATTTGATCCAGTAAATGATGGAGAAAGTATTATTACTCGGGCAAGTTTACATAATTTAAATATTATGAAACAATTGCTTGATGATCCACCATATGTAGGACAAACTGTTTGGGTTTGTAAACAAAATCAAATTATTCCACAAATTGTAAAAGCAGAAAAATTTTGGCCTGAAATACCTATTTTAATTCCTAAAAAGTGCCCTATTTGCGGCGAAAATACTTTTATTAAAGATGATTTTCTTTATTGTTCTAATCCAGATTGCGACGGTAAATTTATTAATCATCTTGATCATTTTGTTGGTAAAAAAGGCTTAGACATTAAAGGACTTTCAAAAGCAACTCTTCAAAAACTCATTAATTGGGAATGGGTTACTTCTTTAAAAGATATTTTTCATCTTTATAGTTATCAAAATGAATGGGCAAAGAAAGATGGATTTGGTTCAAAATCTGTTATGAATATTCTTACAGCGATTGAAGATTCAAAAGATTGTGAACTATGGCAATTTATTTCTGCTTTAAGTATTCCATTAATAGGTAGTACATATGCGAAAGAGATTGCAAAAAAGTGCGCTACATGGGATGACTTCCGCAATACTACAGACTTTTTAATGTGGGATGGTTTTGGTCCAGAGATGAGTTCATCACTATTGGATTTTGATTATGAAGAAGCAGATGAATTAGTTAAGGAAGAAATTATTCATCTTAAAAATTCTTTACAAAACCAGCAAACTGTAGAAAGCAATATAAATGGAAAAATTATTTGCATAACAGGAAGTTTGAACCATTTTAAAAATCGTGGTGAATTAAAATCTTTTATTGAAGAACATGGTGGAAAAGTTACTGATTCAGTTAGTAAGAAAACAAATTATTTAATTAATAATGATATTAATAGCAGTTCATCTAAAAATAAAAAAGCACATGAGTTAAATATTCCAATTCTCACAGAAGATGATTTGCTAAAAATAATTTGACTTATAAAAAAAAATTTGTTATAATATATATTAGTAAATAAAAAAGGAAATTTTTTAATGAAGAAAAAAGAGCTAAAGAATCTAGCTAAAAAGATCGTAAAATATGAGTTAATTCTTTAGAATAGCACAGATGAAAAAGAAAAAAAATAGGCGTAGTCAGAAATTATGAAATTATCTAGTGAAGTTCATAGTTTCGAGGATATTGATCTTTTAGATGAAATGATTCAAGAACTTTTGAAAAAATAAATTGACTTTAAAAAAAAATTTTGTTATAATATTTACGTTAATAAAAATAATAATTATTTAAGGAGAAATATAGATATGGCTATGAAGGCAAATAGTAAGGCAGTTCTTAATTATCTTAAGGAAATCAATGGACAGAATGTAACATCTGGTGATGTGGCAGAAGCTCTCGGACTTGACAAGCGTCAGGTAGATGGTATTTTTACAAGTGCTATTCAGCGTAAGGGTCTTGGTATTCGCGTGCCTGCAGAGATTGAGCTTGAGGATGGAACCCATAAATCTGTGAAATTCCTCCAGTTGAATGATGCTGGTATGGCTTACGATCCAGACGCAGAAGAGGAATAATTGATCTCTTAACTAAGAGAACTCAGCTAGGTGAGAGATAACCTCTCATCTAGCTTTCTTACTTTATGGTTAGTATTCCAATACTATTATGCGCTATTCTTATTGCATTATTTATAGGATATATTATTCCAAAAAAGAAAATAGATAAAATCAATGAAGATATCCAAGAGAAGAATAAAGAAATTCAAAAACAATATAATGAAATATAGGAATAGTTTGCTCAGGAGCGCATAAGATAGAAAGAAGAAATTAATCAATGGGAAATTTCTAGAAATAAGAAATTTATTGATTGGAAAAATAGAGAAAATGAATTATCTTCTAAAGTTTCTTCTTTAGAAGCAGAACTCCAAGAGAAGAAGAAGTCTATAGAAGATATACAAGGTAATGCGCAAGTTATTGAAAATCAAGTATATGATATAGCTACTATAAACATAGAACAGCGAGAAAAAGAACTGCGCGATCGATATAAAAAACTAGAAAGTGAATTATTAATTCATTATACTGACTTAGCAGATGAAGAAATGGATAATTTTATTTTTAAATCAGAAGATTTAGATAATAAAATTTTAACAAAAGAAAATGAATTAAATGAATTAAAAAGAAAAGTTGATTCTATAATAGAATCAAATAAAAGAATTGAATTAGAAAAAGAGCAGAAAGATTTTTATAGATTATAGCTTTCTGATTTAGATATAGAAGAAATAAAAAAGATAAGATCTATTGAACCTTATCTAAGAAAAAAAGAACCATTAAATAAAGTTATATGGAAAGTTTATTATGAGAAACCATATACAGATTTAATAGGTAGAGTTATAGGAAATAAAAAGAAAACAGGTATTTATAAGATTACAAATCTTATAAATAATATGGTATATGTTGGGCAGTCAATTGATGTTGCTGAAAGATGGAAACAGCATATTAAAAGAGGAATAGGTGCAGATCCCCCGACTTAGAATAAATTATATCCAGCAATGCTTGAAGTTGGAATAGAGAATTTTACTTTTGAATTAATAGAAGAATGTGCACCCGCGCAATTAACAGAACGAGAAAAATTTTATACAGATTTTTATAAGGCGCAAGAATTTGGATACTCAATAAAGAAAGGATAAATATGACAAGGATTATTGACGGTAGAGGGACTGGAAAAACCAGTGAATTAATGTCTTTAGCAAAAGATAATAATGCAACTTTTGTATGTAGTAATCCATATGCAATGAAATATAAGGCAGATAAATATGGCGTTAAAGGAATAAGTTTTATATCATATGATGAATTTAGCACTGTATTAAATAATAAAGAAAAATATGTAATTGATGAATTAGAAAATTTTATGAAAGCAGTTTTTGGTTCTAATTTTATAGGTTATACTATATCTTAGGAATAAAGGTCAATTATAAATAAAAAAACTGTTATTTTTTTTAAAATTAATATAATTATATTAATTTTAGAGGAGTGTATATAAATATGATGGTTTTAGTTTTAAATAAAATTAATACCGAAGAAACTCCGCTTGTTTTATCTCTTGATTCAGATGATTGGAGTTTTGATGTTAATTTTAATAATAATATAATTTATGAAAATAAAAATTCTTTATCTTTATTTAGTAAAGATAGAAATATGATGAATAGCGCAGATATCATTAATTTTTTCTATACTTTAAAGAATACAGATAAAACTGAAATTAGTTCAGTTCGATTATTAGTAGATGATGTTATTGTATTTGATTCAGGAAGTTTAAATGTTAATTATAATGATATTGCTTTAAGATATCAATATTTTCCAAATACTTTAGTTACTGATAATAATATGTTGATAGGACCACAAACAGGATTAAGACTTTTTATTCATTTTGAATCTAGCTCAAATATAATTTTAGAAGAAGAATGAGGAATTATTATGCTTGAATTAAAAATACAATTACAAGATAATATTTTATTCTTTCAATTTCCTATTAAAGATGATTGGATATATGAATTTTATTTAAATAATATAGTTAATTCATTAAATAAAGGAATTTTATAGATAACTAATAATGGAAAAAAAACATTAATAGATTATCCTGATATTATAAATTTTAATGAACAATTTAAACAATATAATTATAATAAAGAATTAATTCAAAATATTCAATTATATGAAAATAATTAGATAGTATTTGATTCTTCAAATTTAAATTTATTATTTGAGCATACAAGTTTACAATTGAATAATTTAATTGAAATTGATAATATCATTCTTGATAGTAATATTAATTATGATAATAATTTTAGAATGATAATAGTATTTTATTCAAATTTATTAAATGAATAGGAGGAGTAAAAAATGGCTTTATCAACGGGCAATGCTGCTTTATGGTCTGATATTTCAGCTGTTTACAGTAGTTTACGTACTGTATAGAGTGAACATTCTTTAACACAAACTGCTTTACCATCCTTATAGGGAAGTACTATATTAGCTTCTACTATTACAACTTTAAATAATGCAATTAATGCATTAAATAGTGAAAAACATCTAACAGTATCTACTGGTGTTGCGAATCCAACAGTAGGAGCTTTAATTAAAGCCGATATTATTTCTACTATGAAAAGTAAAGTTGATGGTTTAAAAGGAGTATGTCATTTTAATTTTTCTCAATGTAGTTCATTTGATTTTTCTTTTTCTTGCGATGGGTGTCCTATGTTTTGGAATTTTTCATTTTCTGGTGGTAGTAAATGTTAACAAGGAGAAAAAAAAATTAATGTTTGAACAAGTAAAAAAAATTGTTTTTATTACTTCAGAATCTTGTAATTTAAATTGTAAATACTGTGAAATATCTAAAAATTCAACTAAAAATCATTTTGAAGAAGCTAAAAAAGTAAAACAAGCTTTATTAGATGGTTCATACGTTACAAGATATATGTAGATAGCAAATAAATATAATATTGATGTATCTCAAATTTTAACTATTGATTTATGGGGACAAGAAACTACTTTAACATTAAATGAATTTGGTACTTAGTTTAATAGAATTATGGATTGGTTATTTAATTGTAATCATATGTTCTTTTCAACTAATATAGTAGCTTTTCCAGAAAGAATAGTTAATTTTATAAAAATTGTTAATAATTATTTTTCTAATTAGGAAAAAAGACCTTTTATTTTATAGATTCAATTATCATATGATGGAAGAGAATCAACCTTAGAAAAACGAGGGGTTGATCCTTAGAAAATTATAAATAATATTAAAAAAATAATTTCTGATTTAAATGAAATAGAAATTGACAAAAAAGTTTTAATACGTTTTTGTTTTCATGGAGTTATGACATTAGATATTATGCGAAAAAGTTTAGAAACTAATGTTGATGACTATTGGTACGATATGGACTTAATGGTGAAAGAATTTTATGAATTAAATAAAAATCCTAGAGTCGATATAGGACCAACTGTTTTTGATCATTTTTAGACTCCTCAATATGCAACAAAAGAAGATGGTTAGTTAGTTGCTAAATATACAAAAGCTTGTTTATCATCAACAAAAGCTTTTTAGCATTCTTTTTTAGGAATTTTATCTCCTTTTGCGCATGCTGCAAGATCTGTTTTAATAGAACAATCTACAGATCCTACTTTAATATCATATAAAACAGATGCAGAATTAAATAATTTTTCCACAACTCATAAAATGAAATTTAGATTAGAAGATTTATCTGATACATTTAATTATGAATTTGATAAAGTTGTCTATAGTGAAGATGATTATTTAATTAATGATAGATTTGGTTGTGGCGCAGGCTCTTGGCAATTAAAGATGCGATATGATGGGACAGATTTATATTGTCAAAATACTTTTTATAATTTAAATAAAGAAGATTTTGAAGATAAGATAGGCGCGCAATATGATTTAGCAAGATTCGATGCAGACCATCCTGGATTTTAGCCAAATCTATTAACAGCACAGGCTAAAGATGTTTAGAATTTTATAGATATATTTGATACTAAAAAACATCATGGCCATTTATGTTTATTATCTAATATTATAAATTTAATGTATATCTTAGCACAAAATGGGCAAATAGACGAGAGTTATAAAACAGATAAAGAAAAGTTATTAAGACATAGTATTTATGTATCATAGTTTTCTTAGTGTTTTTATAATAATATTATTGATTCTGGAAGCATTTATGGGGCTTCAATTAGTACTATGAGATTTTTCTGTAATGGTATGTTAGATATTATAGAAGACTATGCTAAACAATGGGGGTATTTTGGTCCATGGAGTTAAACTATCAAGATCATGAATTAATGCAAAATTATATAAATAATTATTTTAAAGATAAAGAAAAATTTATTGAATTAGTATTTTCTCCTTTTAAATGTCATCATATTGAAACAGAAAAAATTAATATTGATAATAAAAAACAAATTGAAAATATTTAGTTTTTATTTAATTATTTAATAGAAAAAAATATTTTAACTAATCATTGGATGATTAACCCTAATCCTCAAGATCAATTAATAAAAGTCTTATAGTTATTTTACGAATATTTTAATAAAATAAAAAGACCTGGAATTATCATGATTAATAATGATTTATCTTTTTGTAATAATACTACAGATTTAAATATTATTGAAAATTATATTTAGTTATTTTTAAATTTGAAAGTAAGATTAATATTTAATTATTAGATTAATTTTGATAATGTTTCAGAAGATTTAAATAATATTTTTTATTTTATTTCAAATTATTATGTAAACGTAGATTTAATTATAAATAATAATTTAGAAAACTGTATTGAATATTATAAATATTGGAAAGAATTATTTTATAGATATTCTATTATAAAACTTCCAAATTTTATAATAGATGATAAAGTTTAGTATAATGAAGAAAATTTTAAATAGTTAAAAAAATTAATTAAATTTAAAATTCATGATTTTTACGCTAGATTTGATTATAGTATTGAAAGATTTACTTAGTTTTTATTATTTTCAAAAGAATTTAAAAAAAATAATAATATTTTAGATTTACCAGAACAAGATCATATTTTAAGACTTTATTACTATGATAAAATAAAAGACAATATGATGTCTTGCAAACTAGGATAGATTTTAACTATTGATATTAATACTTTATCTTTCCCAGCATGTTGCGGTTTACATTATAGTAGTTATAATGGTGGAAAATTATTAGAAAATAATAAAGTAGAAGCTAATGATGGTATTAATGGATTTTTAATATAGAAATATTCTAATATTAATTTTATACTAGATTGCAATACTTGTAAACATAAATATTTTTGTGATAGAATCTGTAGAGCCTGTTAGTTTGAAAATAGTACTGAACCATTTCTACCTATCGCAAATATATGTGAAATTAAAAAAACTATTTTAAAAACTCTATTACAAGAATACCATCACCTTGGAGTTTTTGATTATTATTTTTCTCAAAAATTAGAAACGATTGAAAAAAATTATAAATATGAATTAATTAAATTATTAAAAATAGAAGGATATCCAGAATATGAATTTAGATATAGTGAATAATTTTAATAATGTTTTAATATTTTTATAGAATACAATGGGACAGTTAAAAGATTATAATACAATAAGTGTTAATGATTTAAAAATGTTATGTTATATAGTATATAAGCAAAATACTATTGAAAATTATCAAGAAATTTCTCCTGTTTTATTAACTGCTTTAAGTTTTATTAATGAAAAAACTAAAGTTTATTTTAATACCCCAAGAGAGTTAACTGAAGTTGATGAAATTTATGAAGGTTATATAAATAATAATTTAAAAGATATTTTTAAGGAGTAATATGATTTATCTTTCTTTACCTTTATTTTATTAGAATTTAGATTTTTATTTAACTTTAAATAATTATATTGATAATAATAAATTAGATACTTCAATTAAAATAAGTTCTGCTTTTGGTAGTTTTCCTTTTGCTATTTTTAATGGTGGTTCTAATATAAATTTTTCATCAGAATTATTATTATTAAATAATGATATTTATTATTTTTTAAATAATAAAATGAATTGTATTCCTTTTAGATTAGATTGTTCTAATATCTTAATAGAAGATTTTGATTTAAAAAATATATATCAAAATATAATATTAAATTATGCTCATAATGCTGGAAATTTTTTAGAAATTAGTGATTTTAGAATGTTAAATTATCTTCAAAAAGAATATCCTAATTTTGAATTTATTTTTTCAAAAAATAGTAATTTAATAAATCCTTTAACTCCTGAAATTATAAATACTATTTTAGAACAAGATATATTTTATTTAATTGAGATACCTAATAATTAGAAAAAAAATTTAGATTTTTTAAATAAAATTAAATAGAAAAATAAAATTGAAATTACTATTGGAAATAAATGTTTATGTAATGATACTTTAGAGTGTGAATTAAAAGAATAGGGTAATATTATAAAATATTCTAATGAAACATTATTTTATAATTGTAATAAATTAAATTCTTATGATAATCAAAATGAATTAATTAATGAGATTAATTTTTATCGAGAATTAGGATTTACCCATTTTAAAGTTGATACTCCTCCTATAAGTAAAAATAAAAATTTTAAAAATTATTTAATTTATAATTTAATAAAAGAAGAATATCAATTAAAATTGTTAAATGAGGAATAAAGATTATGGAACAAAAAATAGGCTTTGCTATTCCTGGAATGTATGAAAATTTTATTTGTAATACTATCTTATTAAATCTAATGAAATAGTATCCAGAAGCATTTTACAATAATATTAAAATAGATGCTTTTTTCGGAAATTTTTAGTTTTGTGTTTGGGATGGAGGAAGAATTTTCCCTAAATATATTCATGCAACATATGAAGAGATAAAAGAAATAAAAGAGTATTATAATGATAAATATAATATTCCAATTCGTTTTATTTATACTAATAGTCAAATTGATAAAGATGCTTTATTAGATCGCTTTTCTAATATGGTTACAGAAATTTGTGAAAATGAATTAAATG
>Ga0310697_10001767_pt1 | contig 24267 bp, 21 predicted proteins | sample 172DNAGHGlowgp2_FD_203883 | JGI IMG/M metagenome (GOLD analysis project Ga0310697, IMG submission 203883) | Sheep rumen microbial communities from Palmerston North, Manawatu-Wanganui, New Zealand - 1728 DNA GHGlow gp2 (v2) (version 2) | ecosystem: Host-associated > Mammals > Digestive system >...
ACGAGACACAGAACGCGCTGATTCGCCTTGGAATACTAATCCAATCGCGGACATCTTTTCTTCAATACTAAAAATTCGTTTCATTTGAACCTTTAAGTTGTGTCCAACTTTCTGGGTTCACTTCAGTATCTGTCACACTAAAAAGAGGTGATTTGCTTATGTCAAAGCAGGTAATGGACAAAATAGAGTATCTTGTGTTGTTGGTGGCTGAATTTGCCGCTTATTGCAAGGTGTCGGAGGCGATGGCTTACCAATACCTCAACCAGTATGGGGCTTTAGCACTTTGCGACAAGCATTACAACGTGATGCATACGCTGTCGGTTGAAGAGAACATACAGACCTTGCGGGAATACTGCCAAAGGAGGGGCGGAAACCTATGAGACTCTATCATGGTTCAACCGTTGACATTTCTCATATTGACTTAGCAAAGTCTAAGCCTAACAAGGATTTTGGCAGGGCATTCTATCTGTCTGATGACGAACAACAGTCACTGGAGATGGCGCAGTTCCGTGCAGAATTTGAAGATGCTGCTCCTGTGGTCAACGTGTATGAGTTTGACGAATCGCTTTTCGAGCAGTTTCAAATCAAGCGGTTTGAGGGTTATACTGAGGAGTGGGCACACTTCGTCTATAACCACCGAACGGAACCCAACGGCAGGACACTGCATGATTACGATATTTTGTATGGTCCTATAGCCAACGACCGAATTGGTGCCCAGATAACACGTTACAAACAAGGTTACATTTCCTTTGAGGAATTCCTGAAGCGCATCCAGTATATCAAGGGCATTACATTCCAGTATGCTTTCTGCACTCAGAGAGCCATTGACAAACTGATAAAGCAAACAAAAAGATGAAAGTATCACAGGCGGAATTTCAGAATATGAAAGAGGAGATAGTCAAAGACCTTATCTCCCGACTGATGGACGAGCGTGGTCTTTCAATGGAGCAGGCCTTCGATGTCGTATATACTTCTAGACTGTTTAAAAAATTGAGCAATCCGAAGACAGGACTTTTCATTCAGTCCTCTGGCTATGTATTTAGCTTCCTGACAGAAGAGTTGCAACCTACATAAAAAAGCATGAGCCACACAAATCTTTGGCTCATTACTTTCTTATAAATATCGTTAATAAGAGGGGGAAGGGGGAAGCATCAGTCCAACGATGCCGCTACTCTCTTCACGAACGTTTCGTAGTCACACTGGAAGCTGTCGTCATCGACAAAGCCGTATATCTGCTCGTCGATATACCTTGCTCGCTCGTCAGCGTAACCGTGCTCATCGTCGAAAAGTGCGAGGTTCAGCGAATGAGAACCAATGAGCAGCCAGCTGTCCTCGTCGTGTGTGAAGAGGTCAGGAACTGACGTAACGGGATACGTCTTTCCGCGGTACTCAATAGCTGTTATATCTAAGCGGGACATAAAAATCAATAACCTACAAGTAATATGCCTTTAAGTGGAAGATGCAAACGATTGGATATATATAGGGTTTCCAAAAAGGTAAATACTTTGTCAAAATCGTGATGCCCCCTGTACGTGTTTCTAACAGCCAACACCAAGTATTCAACGTCAAACATCATGCAAGCCTCGAAAATGTCTTTCAAGAAACGGTGGTTTTCTACTGCCTGACCAGCCTCTACCTTAATGACTATTCTTCCGTCATCACTCAATGCGTCTGCAAAGAAGGATTTGTCAACTCTATTGTCAATTCCAAAAAGTACTGGAACATCAATCTTTTCTTCTTTTGCCTTTCCTCTTTCAACTCTAAAGCCGATTCTTTCCAGATGTGGTTGTAGTTTTTGTAATACTTCGTTGCTTACAAGATTGTTGCTGTCCGAGTCTATAGTGTTAGCAACAATAGAGAAGCAGTCAACAATCTGCTTCATCTCTTTGGAGAGACCACATGAACGAGGAAAAAACTGATATTTTATCATAGTCGTCTGAGAACTTCTGTCGGCAAAAGTACAAAATAATCGGGAAACGGCAAAGGGAAACGCTGTTTTTCTTTCCAACAGCCGCTGGGTGCAGCAAAAAAATCCGGTATGACAGAACGTTTCGTAGTCACACAGGAAGCTGTCGTCATCGACAAAGATTGAAAGATTTCCACCTTTTTCTTTGCCGTTTCGGAAATAATGCTTAAATTTGCAGTGAAACTAACTTAGCAAAGTCTAAGCCGAACTAAAATATGAAATCACTCAGAGAACTATTCCGTATCGGAAAAGGCCCGTCAAGCAGTCACACGATGGGACCAGATAATGCAGCACGTATCTATGCCAAGCGCCATCCCGAGGCCAAGAGCTTCGAAGTAACCCTTTACGGCAGTCTCGCTGCTACGGGAAAAGGTCACATGACCGATGTCGCCATCATTGATGTACTCAGCAAAATAGCCCCAGTGAACATCGTCTGGCAACCCAAGATATTCCTGCCGTTCCATCCCAACGGCATGAAGTTCACAGCTGACGGAGGCGACGAGTGGACGGTATATAGCGTAGGCGGCGGTGCACTTTCTGAAGGCAAGGCAGAAGGTGACATGTTCGCTGCTGGCGGCGATGTCTATGAGATGCACAAGATCAAGGACATCATGGCGTGGTGCAAGAAAACAGGCCATGGCTACTGGGAATATGTGGAACAGTGTGAAGGACCGGAAATCTGGGATTTCCTGAAGGAAGTCTTTGATACGATGGAAAATGCCGTAGTACGAGGTCTCGATGCAGAAGGCGCCCTGCCTGGTCCGTTAGGCTTGTCGCGCAAGGCTGTATCTTATCATGTGAAGGCACAAGGATACAATGAGACAGCCCGTTACAGTGCCCTACTCTATTCCTATGCATTGGCAGTCATTGAAGAAAATGCCTGTGGAGGCACGATTGTGACGGCTCCCACCTGTGGCAGCTGTGGTGTTCTTCCTGCCATTCTCTATGCGGCCTACCACGATCTGGGATTCTCTGAGCAGCGTGTACTGAGAGCCCTTGCTACAGCTGGACTCTTTGGCAACGTGGTTAAGCACAATGCCAGCATCAGCGGCGCGGAAGTAGGATGTCAGGGTGAGGTGGGTGTCGCCTGCGCCATGGCCGCTGCAGCCGGTTGCCAGCTGTGGGGAGGCAGTCCCAACCAGATAGAATATGCTGCGGAAATGGGACTGGAGCATCACCTCGGCATGACCTGTGACCCCATCTGCGGATTGGTTCAGATTCCCTGCATCGAGCGTAATGCCTTTGCTGCCGCACGTGCTGCCGATGCGACATTCTATGCTATCACTTCCGACGGTAACCACCGCATTTCATTTGACCATGTGGTGGAGGTGATGAAACGCACAGGACACGACTTGCCCTCGCTTTACAAGGAGACAAGCGAAGGTGGACTTGCCTTGGAGTATAAAGAGTAATCACAGGGGCTCATTACCTCGAAGGAATTTAAAATGTGATTGTGTCAATTCTTATCGTCAAAATATTCATAAACTATCCTAAAAACTGATGATTTAATGGGCAAAATCATCAGAAATATTTGGCAATGTTGCAAAAAACGTGTACCTTTGCACTTCATTATGGAAGAGAAGATTACAATGTATATGGATAATAAGAGCAGGGCGTTCTCGATGATTGCCGATGTTGACGGCAATTACAGCGACCTGACAAATGTGGAGATACCCGACGAAATGCCCATTCTGGCAGTACGCAATCTGGTGCTGTTTCCTGGAGTTGTTTCACCTATTCTGATTGGTCGAGAGTCGAGCATGGCGCTCATCCGCAAGGCAGAGAAGAAAGACATGGTCATCGGTGTCGTATGTCAGCGCGACCCAGAAGTCGAGACTCCCATTCGTGCCGACCTGTACGACGTGGGTGTCTTTGCCAAGGTGCTGAAGACCATCACCCTACCCAACGGCAACATTACCACCATCGTTCAGGGGCTGGGTCGCATGCGCCTGATGGGTTTGGTCAAATATACGCCATACCTGACGGGACAAGTCGTATCGCTGCCAGAGGAGGAACCCGAAGCTCGCGATATGGAGTTTGTGACAGCCATTGACGACCTGCGTAAGCAGACCAACGAATACATCCAGATGAGTGACGACATCCCCGATGAGGCCTCGTTTGCCATTCGCAGTGTTACCAACAACATCGTAGCGCTGAACTTCATCTGTTCGAACATGCCCTTCACCGTCAAGGAGAAGATGAATCTGCTGACGCTGGACAGCATCAAGGAGCGACTGTTCAACGCGCTGCGCATCGTGAACCGCGAGGTGAACCTGCAGACGCTGAAGCAGGACATCCGCAACAAGACGCGCGACGACATTGACGAGCAACAGCGCAACTACTTCTTGCAGCAGCAAATCAAGAACCTGCAAGCAGAGATGGGTAACGAGAGCACGCCCGAGAAGAAAGAACTGCTGGACAAAGCCAAGAAGAAAAAATGGCCTGCGGACATCGAGAAATTCTTCTATAAGGAAGTAGAGAAGCTGGATCAGGTCAACCAGAACTCGCCCGACTTCAACGTTCAGCTGACCTACCTTCAGACGCTGGTGGGACTGCCTTGGGGAGAATACACCCAAGACGACCTGGATCTGAAGCGAGCTCGGAAAATACTGGACCGCGACCACTACGGCATGGAGAAAGTCAAGGAGCGCATCTTGGAGTACATCGCCGTATTGTCGCTGAGAGGTGACCTGAAGAGTCCCATCCTTTGTCTGTACGGTCCTCCGGGTGTCGGCAAGACATCACTGGGTAAGTCGATAGCCGACGCGCTAAAGCGCAAGTATGTGCGTGTCAGCCTGGGTGGTTTGCACGACGAAGCCGAGATACGCGGACACCGCCGTACCTACATCGGTGCAATGCCTGGTCGCATCATCAAGAACATACAGAAAGCCGGTTCGAGCAATCCCGTCTTTATTCTGGACGAAATAGACAAGGTGACGCAAAACACACATAACGGCGACCCCGCATCAGCCCTGCTGGAAGTGTTGGACCCCGAGCAGAACGGCGCCTTCCACGACAACTATCTGGACGTAGACTACGACCTGTCGAAGGTGATGTTCATTGCTACTGCCAACAATCTGGGGACCATTCCCCGTCCGCTGTTGGACCGTATGGAAATCATCGAGGTGAGTGGCTACATCACCGAAGAGAAATACGAGATAGCCAAGCGTCACCTCATCCCCAAGGAGAAGGAGAATACAGGTCTGATGGACAAGAACCTGAAATTCAGCAAGCCTGCCATCGAGAAAATTATAGAGCAGTACACACGCGAAAGCGGCGTGCGCCAGTTGGAGAAACAAATCAACAAGGCGTTACGCAAACTGGCTTTCAAGAAGGCGTCGGAGGGTGGCGAGCTGCCTTACGAGAAGATAACGCCAACGGAGATAGAAGACCTGCTGGGCAAGCCCCCCTTCTATCGCGACATCTATCAAGGCAACGACTATGCCGGCGTGGTGACGGGTTTGGCTTGGACCAGCGTAGGCGGCGAGATACTGTTTATCGAGACGTCGTTGTCGAAGGGCAAGGGCGCGAAGCTGACGCTGACGGGAAATCTTGGTGACGTGATGAAAGAGAGTGCCGTCATCGCGCTGGAGTATGTCAAGGCACATGTTGACGTACTGGGCATTGACTACCGCATCTTTGACAACTGGAACATCCACATCCACGTGCCTGAGGGCGCTACACCGAAAGACGGACCGTCGGCAGGCATCACCATAGCTACCTCGATAGCTTCGGCACTGACCCAGCGCAAAGTGCGTAAGAACACCGCAATGACGGGCGAAATCACGCTGCGCGGCAAGGTGTTGCCCGTAGGTGGCATCAAGGAGAAGATACTCGCTGCTAAACGTGCCGGCATCACCGACATCGTGATGTGCAAGGAGAACGAGAAAGACATCAACGAGATACCAGAGATGTATCTCAAGGGCGTCACCTTCCACTATGTCGAGAACATTCGCGACGTGTGGAACTTCGCACTGACTGACGAATTGGTTGAGCACCCAATGGTTTTCGATATCCCAGAAGAAAAGGAGGAGAAGAAGAATTGAAATTTGAAGTACAACATACCGACTCGGCAAGCGACGCCCGCACAGGTCTGATAACAACCGACCACGGGCAGATAAAAACCCCTATCTTTATGCCGGTAGGGACGGTTGGCACCGTGAAGGGTGTACACTTCTCGGAACTGCGTGAGCAGGTGAAGGCCCAGATCATTCTTGGCAACACCTATCACTTGTATCTGCGCCCCGGGCTGGACATCCTGCGCAAGGCTGGCGGTCTGCATAAGTTCAACACGTGGGACCGCCCCATTCTGACAGACTCAGGCGGATTCCAGGTATTCTCGCTGACAGGCATCCGCAAGCTGAAGGAAGAGGGTTGCGAGTTTCGCAGCCACATTGACGGTTCAAAACACTTCTTCACCCCTGAGAACGTGATGGATACGGAGCGCATCATCGGTGCCGACATCATGATGGCGCTGGACGAGTGTCCTCCAGGACAGAGCGACTATCAGTATGCCAAGAAATCGCTTGGACTCACGCAACGCTGGCTGCAGCGCTGTGTGAAGCGTTTCAACGAGACAGAACCCCTCTACGGCTACCACCAGACGCTGTTCCCCATCGTGCAAGGCTGTACCTACAAAGACCTGCGGCAGGATGCTGCCAAACACGTCTGCGATGTGCTGGGCATGTTGAACGATGGTGGCGGTGCCTCGATAGGCGGACTGGCTGTCGGCGAACCTACTGAGGTGATGTACGACATGATAGAGGTGGTGAACGCAATACTGCCGAAAGACCGCCCCCGCTACCTGATGGGCGTTGGAACCCCGCAGAACATCCTCGAAGCCATAGAACGCGGTGTCGACATGTTCGACTGCGTCATGCCCACCCGCAACGGGCGTAACGCGATGCTCTTCACCTATGAGGGAACCATGAACATGCGCAACCAGAAGTGGCAGGATGACTTTTCGCCGATAGACCCTGACGGCTGTGAAATAGATCGCATACACTCGAAAGCCTACCTGCACCACTTGTTCAAGGCACAAGAGCTGTTAGCGATGCAGATTGCCAGCATTCACAACCTGGCATTCTACCTCAGGCTGGTTACTGATGCCCGCCAACACATTGAGCAGGGAGACTTCGTCGAGTGGAAGCGTGGGGTCATTGACAACCTGGGAAGAAGGAGATGACGAGACATAAAAAAGGGTAAACGGTGAAACAACTGATGCAACTGGACATATTGAAGAAAGCCAAAGCACTTTGGAAGTTGGTGTGGCAGTCGAAGTACAATCCGCTGGGACACGTCAAGCGTATGGACTGGTACATCATCAACAAATTCATTGGTACCTATGTCTATAGCATCATCCTCATCATCTCGATATCCATCGTCTTCGACGTCAACGAGAATCTGGCAAAGTTCTCTACCAACAACGCACCGCTGAGAGCCATCGTCTTCGACTACTACGCCAACTTCGTGCCCTACTTCGCCAACTTGTTCTCGCCGCTGTTTGTCTTCATCAGCGTCATCTTCTTTACGTCAAAGTTGGCAGGCAACTCCGAAATCATCGCCATGCTGGCATGCGGTATGAGTTTCAAACGACTCATGCGCCCCTACCTCATCTCGGCAGCCCTCATCGCTGTGGTGAATTTCTACCTGGGTTCGTTCGTCATCCCCAAGGGAACGGTGGTGCGCCACGACTTCGAGGCGTTGTACAAGAACAACAAGAAGAATACGTCAGCCTCCAACATCCAACTCATGGTTGACAAGGGCGTGGTGGCATACATCTCGCAGTATGACGACATTCGCAAGACGGGATATGGCTTTGCGCTTTACAAGTTTGAAAACAAAAAGATGGTGAGTCAGATGAATGCCAACATCATTCAGTATGACACCATCAGCGACTCCCGCTATCACTGGAAGGCTCGCGACTACAAGATTCGTACGCTGAGGGGCATGCGTGAAACGATAACCAGCGGTTTCGAACTCGACACCATCATTCAGATGGAGCCTACCGACCTGGTGTTCTCCAAAGGTCAGCAGGAAACGTTTACATCGCCAGAGCTGAAGCGTTACATCTCGAAACAGCAGAGCCGCGGTTCGAGCAATGTGGTTCAGTATGAGGTGGAGTACCACAAGCGCATAGCCTCCAGCTTTGCCTCGTTCATCCTGACCGTCATCGGTGTGTCGCTGTCATCACGCAAGCGCAAGGGCGGCATGGGACTTTATTTGGGTATCGGATTGGCACTGTCGTTCACTTACATCCTGCTGCAGACGGTGAGTGCGACCTTTGCCATCAATGCCGGCACCCCACCCTTCTTGGCTGCATGGATTCCCAACATCCTGTATGCTTTCATTGCGTACTATTGCTATAAGCAAGCACCGAATTAAAGAAAGGTAAAAGGGTAAAAGGGTAAAAAGGTAAAAAAGTAAAAAGGTAAAAGGACAGAATGACATTTGAAGAAACATATTTGAACGACAATATTCTCGATGCGCTGTACGACATGCACTTCGAGGAAATGACACCCATACAAGAACACTGCATACCGAAGATACTTGACGGTAGCGACCTCATAGGCGTAGCACAGACAGGAACGGGAAAGACGGCAGCCTACCTGCTGCCTATTCTCTCGATGCTCGATGACGGAGGTTTCCCCAAAGATGCCATCAACTGCATCGTGATGTCACCCACCCGTGAGCTTGCGCAACAGATAGATCAATCGATGCAAGGCTTCGGCTACTACCTGGACAGCGTGTCGAGTGCCGTCGTCTATGGCGGCAATGACGGTTCACGCTTTGACCAGGAGACGAAAGCTCTGAAGATGGGTGCCGATGTTGTCATTGCTACTCCCGGGCGTCTGCTGAGCCACATCCGCATGGGACATGTAGACCTGAGCAAGTTGTCGTTCTTTGTACTTGACGAGGCTGACCGCATGCTCGATATGGGTTTTTCAGACGACATTCTGAACATAGCCAAACTGTTGCCTCAGAACCACCAGACCATTATGTTCTCGGCAACGATGCCTGACAAGATACAACAGCTCGCGCGTACCTTATTAAATAATCCTGCAGAGGTGAAGATTGCCGTCTCGAAGCCTGCAGAGAAAATACAGCAGTCGGCATACGTATGCTACGAACCCCAGAAGCTGGGCATCATACGTTCGCTGTTCAAGGCTGGCGAACTGCAGCGCGTCATCATCTTCAGCGGCAAGAAAGACAAGGTGAAAGACATCACGCGTGAGTTGCGCCACATGAAGATAAACTGTGCCCCCATGCACAGCGATTTGTCGCAGGCTGAGCGTGACGACGTGATGTATCGCTTCAAGAGCGGTCAGGTTGACGTACTGGTAGCCACCGATATCGTAGCACGAGGCATCGACATTGACGACATACTGATGGTTATCAACTACGACGTACCCCGCGATGCCGAAGACTACGTTCACCGCATAGGTCGTACGGCACGTGCTCAGCGAGACGGTGTAGCCATCACCTTTGTCAGCGAACAGGACATACGTTATTTTTCCGATATCGAGCGCTTCCTTGCTGAAACCATCACCAAGAATCCGCTGCCCGAAGGTCTTGGAGAAGGTCCTGCTTATAACCCCACAGCTCCCCGAAAGTCATCTCCTGGTCGGGGTGGTCGCAGTCGTAACGGCAAGTCTGGTGGGAAGCAGCATCGTGGTGGTCGCCACCACAAACACTCCAGCAACAACCCCAAAGGCAACAACCCCAAAGGCAACACGGCGAAGGGCAATTAAGTATTTTTAAGGAAAAATTTCAGGTGTGCAAAGAACAACGTATTAGTATTTTTTGTAACTTTGCACCGCCTTAAGATGATATTCACGCTACAGGCTCTTGAATATCAGACAGTTAGGCTTTATTTCAAGGAGTAAAAGATGAGACAGTTAAAGATTCAAAAGAGTATTACGAACCGCTCAAGCGAAGCACTGGATAAATATCTGGTGGAAATAGGACGTGCCCCTCTGATCAGTATTGACGAAGAGATAGAACTGGCACAGAAGATTCGCAAGGGAGGACGTGAAGGCGAGCGCGCCAAGGACAAGTTGGTAACAGCCAACCTGCGATTCGTAGTATCTGTAGCCAAGCAGTACCAGCATCAGGGACTGACGCTTACTGACTTGATTGACGAGGGTAACATTGGGCTTATCAAGGCCGCACAGAAGTTTGACGAGACACGTGGCTTTAAGTTTATCTCTTATGCCGTGTGGTGGATTCGTCAGAGCATTCTTCAGGCTATTGCCGAGCAGAGCCGTATTGTACGTCTGCCGCTCAACCAGGTAGGCAGCCTGAATAAGATTAGTCACGAAATCAACCGCTTCGAGCAGGAGTTTCAGCGCCACCCTTCAGTATCAGAGTTGAGTGATGTCACCAACATGGACGAGGAGAAGATTGCTCAGTCCATGCAGGCCGACAGCCACCACGTGTCTATTGATGCCCCCTTCCAGGATGGTGAGGACAACTGCATGCTTGACGTGATGGCGAGTGGAGAAGATTCGCGTACCGACCGCCACGTAGATCACGAGTCGATGGCTCAGGAGTTGAACACCGTGCTTCAGAAGGTTTTGAAGGACAGAGAGATCACCATCATCCGCGAATGCTTCGGCATAGGCTGTCACGAAAAGGGTCTTGAGGAGATTGGCGACCAGCTGGGTTTGACGCGCGAACGTGTGCGTCAGATACGCGAAAAGAGCATCGCCAAGTTGCGTGATTCAGGAAATGCACGCATTTTGATGAAATATTTAGGCTAAAAGTTTTGCGGCTCCAAAAAAAAATTGTAATTTTGGGGGCGTGAAAGTAAAGCTGCACATAATCCGCTTGGTGCTGGGCATGATACTTCTCATGCCCAGCATTTGTTTTGCTCGCGACTATCGTGACTCTATCATCCTGAACCGCATCTGGACATACAGCGACACGTTCGAGCATCCTGTCAACGATTTTGACAGCAACGGCTATACCATCTTCACGATGACAATCCACCGCCGTAACTTCCTGCTATGGATGGTTCCCACGATGTACAGCGTAGCTCGTGGCGACAGGGAGTTCATCGGTGAGTCATACGGCAAGATGAAGTTTCACAACCGCTACAGTCAAGGCATCTGGCGCCAAGTGCTGTGTGGCACCATCCCGCGAAACCGCCAACCCATTCCGGCGCTCTTCGAGATGCCGACCCCCAACCTGCAAGGCGAGCTGTTCTACGACAACCGCCTGCTGTCACCCTTCCACCGCAACAACAAGCGTTACTACAGGTATCGCATCAACTACAGTCCTGACAGCATTGGCAATACGGTACAGGTCACCTTTACGCCCCGTGTGCTGAACACCCAGTTGGTGTCAGGCGACGCTTGGGTGAACTTCTATACGGGAGCCATCGACTCCATCAGTTTCAAGGCCAACTTCGATATGGTGCGTTATCGGGTCAGTGCTGTAGCCCTGCAGCATAACCAGTATCGGTTGCCCAAGGTGACCAATATGAGTGCGTCGTTCAAATTCTTGGGTAACAACATCTCAGCTGACTTCACCACACTGCTGGAGTGTGAGAGGACGCTGCCCGACAGCATCAACAATTTTGAGAGCAGAGCAGAGATGGAACGCATCAGACCGCTCCCGCTGACAGCCTATCAGGACAGCATCTATCATGCACGCGACACAGAGAAGCTGCGCCAGCAGATGGAGGAAGACTCGCTGCCGAAGAAGAAGAAAAGGAAGCTTGACCGCATGAGAGACTTCATGTGGGATGTCGTCGGTGACCACATGGCAAACAGCACCGACATCAGTTCCGAGTCGGGTAAGGCGTCCATCAGTTTCTCGCCCCTGTTCAATCCGTTCTACATGAGCTATAGTTCCAAGAAGGGCTTGTCGTACAAGCTCAGCGTCTATGCCATGTATAGGTGGAACGCCCATCACTTCTTAACCCTCGAACCAGACTTTGGTTATGTTACAAAGCTGAAGCAGTTCTACTATACCATACCGCTGACGATGCACTATAACCCCAAGCGTGACGGCAGGGCAGGCATCATCTGGGGTAACGGCAACAGGACCTCTAACGGTGCTTTGCAAGAAACCTTCAACAAGGCTGTCGGCGACTCGATATCATTTCCTGAATTCCGCGACGAATATGTCGCCGTGTTCAACAATATCGGTCTCTTTAACTGGCTGAAGTTCACCACAGGTCTGTATTATCACATCCGTAAGGCTACGACGCAACACACCTGGTTGCAGCGCGCCCATCTGCCCGTTACGTACCGCAGTTTTGCGCCTTTTCTCACCGTTCATCTGCAGCCTTGGAGACAAGGTCCGATGCTGACGGGCAACTTCGAGCGCAGCATCATGAACGTGCTGGGAGCCAATCTGCAGTACACCCGTTGGGAGTTCGACGCCAGCTACAAGAAGACGGTCAACGGCATGAGGGTGCTGAACCTGCGTGGTGGTACAGGTTTTTACACCAATCGCAGTTCCGACTTTTTCGTCGACTTCTCCAACTTCCGCGACAACAATCTGCCCACAGGATGGGAAGACGACTGGTCGGGTCAGTTCCAGTTGGTAGACAGTCGCTGGTATAACGAGTCCAACTACTACGTACGCGGTCACATCTCGTACGACTCTCCCCTGCTCTTGCTGTCGTGGATGCCTTGGGTTGGGCGGTTTATGGAGTCCGAGCGTCTTTACTTCAGCGCGTTGGGCATAGAGCATACGCGTCCTTATTTTGAGTTGGGTTATGGCTTCAAGACACGTTATTTCTCTACGGGCGTGTTCACCAGCTTTCTCAACACACGCTATCAGGGTTTCGAGTTTAAGTTCACCTTTGAATTGTTCCGCCGATGGTAAAACCGCTTATAGTCTTTAAGGCCAGCGCTGGTTCGGGTAAGACCTTCACGCTGGCTGTCGAATACATCAAGCTGTTGGTTGTCAACCCCACGAGCTATCGCAACATCCTTGCCGTAACCTTCACCAATAAGGCTACCGAGGAGATGAAGATGCGCATTCTGAGTCAGCTGTACGGCATCTGGAAACAGCTGCCCGACAGCAACAGCTACCTGGAACGCATCATGAAAGATACGTCGCTGCCGCCTGAAACCGTCAGTCTGCGGGCTGGTGAGGCGCTTCACAACCTGCTGCACAACTACAGCTACTTTCGTGTCGAGACCATCGACTCGTTCTTTCAGAGTGTGTTGCGCAACCTGGCGCGCGAGTTAGACTTGACCGCCAACCTGCGCATCAGCCTGAACGACGTACAAGTAGAGGAACAAGCCGTCGACCAGCTGATAGACTCGCTGACGCACTCGGATGCGATGCTGCAATGGCTGCTCAGCTACGTGATGGAGAAGATCAGCGACGACCGCTCGTGGAACATCATGGGACAGGTGAAACAGTTCGGAAAGACCATCTTCCACGACTACTACAAGACCCACCGACAGGCTTTGCAAGCCAAGATTGACACGCAAGGCTTCATTGAGGAATACACCAAACAGCTGCGTGCCATCCGCCAGGATGCGCTACAATGTATGAAGGGATATGCCGACACCTTCTTTAAGGTGCTCTCTGACGAAGGTATCGAGCCTGACCAGCTGGCTTACGGCAGCAAGGGCATCGGCAGTTTCTTCCTGAAGGTACAGCAGGGCATTTTCGACGAAAGCATTGTGAGCAACCGCGTCCTCGAGCAACGTGACGACGCATCGAAGTGGTACTCGAAGAAGAGTGCCGACGGTCCACACATCCACGCTGTTGCTGAAGCAAGCCTGATGCCCCTGTTGGTCGAATTGCTTGACCAGCGCCCCACACAGTGGAGACTCTATCAGTCGGCCGACGTCACACTGCAGCACCTCAACCAGCTGCGCCTCTTGGGCAGCATCGAGCAGAAGGTGCGCCAGATGAACGACGAGGCCAACCGTTTCCTGCTGAGTGACACGCAGCAGTTTCTGCACGAGCTCATCAGCGACAGCGACTCACCCTTCATCTTTGAAAAGATAGGTTCGCAACTGGAGCACATCATGATAGACGAGTTTCAAGACACCTCCGTCGTTCAGTGGAAGAACTTCAAGGTGCTGCTGGAAGAGTGCATGAGTCATCAGGGGACAGAAAACCTCATCGTGGGTGACGTGAAGCAAAGCATCTACCGCTGGCGCTCGGGCGACTGGCGGCTGCTCAATGCCATAGACCGCGAGTTTCCGCATCCCAGCCAGCAACTCGACATTGAACCTTTGGCTACCAACTACCGCTCTGAGCGTAACATCATCGCTTTCAACAACGCCTTCTTCTGTGAGGCAGCCCGTCAGGAGTATGAAAACCAGCGCACCAGTAACGCCGAAGGAGCCGAACAGCTGCGTCATGCCTACGCGGACGTGTCACAGCATTGGCGCGAGGGCGCAGCCGCCAAGGGGTATGTCGACATCACCCTGTTGCCTGCTGCCGACGACTACCTTGACCGCACGCTGCAGTTGACAGCCGACACCGTAGAACGGCTCTACGCGCAAGGCGTACCCTTGAGTGCGATTGCTATCCTGACACGCACCAACAAGTATATTCCCACCATAGCCGAATATTTCGCGCAACACCTGCCGCACATCCCCGTTGTCAGCGACGAGGCCTTCCGACTCGACTCCTCGGTTGTCGTCACCCTGTTGGTTCAAGCCCTGCACTTGCTCACCCACCCCGACGACCTGCTGGCTAAGGCCACCATTGCCAAACTGTACCAAAAAACGGTACAAGGTAAGGACGTCGCCGAGAGCGAGCTATTTATTCTTGACAGCCCGCTGGACGACCTGCTGCCGACGGCTTTCACCCAGCACACCGCTGAGCTCCTGCAGTTGCCGCTATACGAGTTGGTGGAGCGTCTTTACAACATCTTCTCACTCGACAGACTTGACGACCAGAGTGCTTATCTCTGTACCTTCTACGACCAACTGAGTCTGTTCGTTCAGGACAACACCACCGATATTGATGCCTTCGTACGCGAATGGGAAGACACCATCAGCAGCAAGACCATTCAGGGAGCTTCCGCCAACGGCATCCGCATCCTGTCCATCCACAAGAGCAAGGGTCTTGAGTTCCAGCACGTCATCATCCCCTTCTGCGACTGGCGTTTGGAGCATGCCGACATTATTTGGTGTGCACCCGACAGGCCCCCCTTTGACGCACTGCCCATTGTGCCCATTGCCTACAGCGAGAAGCGGCTGAAAGGCACCATCTACGAAGCCGACTACCGCGACGAACACTTGCAAAACACCGTCGACAACCTCAACCTGCTGTATGTCGCATTCACACGTGCCGTCAGCAGCCTCTATGTCATAGGGAAACGCAACGAGAAAGCCCTTCGCTCGGCACTCATCGAAACGGTGTTGCCCCAATTACAACTCGAGGGTGCCGTACTCGAAGGCGAAGACGACAAGGAAGTACCGCTGACCTTCACCTACGGGTCGCCAGAAAGCATCGTCGGTAGCGCTGATGAGTCAGCCACCCCGTCCGACAACGTCTTCCTGCAGCGTGCCAGCCAGCAGCTCATACACCTGCAGACGTTCGACGTGAAGACGGTGTTCCGTCAGAGCAACGAGAGCCGCAACTTTGTCGACAACGACGATGCCCTGCAGGCTGTAAGCTATATCAAGATGGGTAATGTGCTGCACGAAATCTTCTCGCACATACGAACCACCGACGACATCGCACCCGCATTGCTCCGCCTGCAGATGGACGGTGTGTTGTATGACGACGAGGTGACGCGCGAGAAGTTGGTGGCCATGCTGCGCAAGCGACTGGAGGACCAGCGTGTCAGCGAGTGGTTCTCCGACAGGTGGCAGCTGTTCAACGAGTGCAGCATCCTGAAGTTGGAGAGCGACGGCACCCTGAAGGAGCGCCGTCCCGACCGCGTTATGACCGACGGCCGCGAGAGCCACGTGGTAGACTTCAAGTTCGGCAGTCCGCGGGCCGAATATCACGAACAGATACGCGAGTACATGCAGCTGCTGCGGCAGATGGGTCTGCCTGGTGTCAGAGGATGGCTGTGGTATGTGTATAGTAACAAAATAGAAGAGGTAAAGGAGGCATAGCGATGAAGAGTTTCTTGGAATATGTAGCCGACGACATCATAGGCAAATACGGCACCGACCTATCTCGGACAGCCATCGTCTTTCCCAACAAGCGCGCCTCGTTATTCCTGAACGAGTATCTGGCGCGCGCAGCCCAGGGTGAACCCGTGTGGAGTCCTGTCTATATCACCATCAGCGACTTGTTTCGCCAGCACGCACCCCTCACCGTTGCCGACCCCGTCAAGCTGGTGTGCGACCTGCATCTGTCGTTCTGCCAGCAGACCGACTCGACCGAGACGCTCGACAAGTTCTATGGCTGGGGCCAGCTGCTCATCAGCGACTTTGACGATATGGACAAGAACATGGCTGATGCCGAACGCGTCTTTGCCAATCTGCGCGACATTCATGAGTTTGACGACCTGACATTCCTTACCGACGAGCAGCGCTCGCTGTTGCAGCGTTTCTTCAGCCACTTCACCGAGTCGCACGAGACCGAGCTGAAGCAGCGCTTCCTGCGGTTGTGGAGCCGCTTTGCCGACATCTACCGCGACTTCAACGAACGGCTCGCCGCCCAGGGGTTTGCCTACGAGGGCGCACTCTACCGCCACGTTGTCAGCACGCTGTCCGACGACACCGCAGCCCAACACTTCCCCTACGAGCGCTACCTCTTCGTAGGTTTCAACCTGCTGCAGAAGGTCGAACAGCAGCTCTTCTCCTTCCTGCAGAAACAAGGCAAGGCATTCTTCTACTGGGACGTCGATCATTACTATCTGAAGCAGCACGAGGCGGGTCAGCACATAGCACGCTACCTGCAATACTTCCCCAACGAACTGGACACCAACGACCCCACCGTCTTCGACAACTTCCGGCAACCGAAACAGCTGACGGTCATTGCCGCACCTACCGAACACATCCAGGCTCGCTACGTCAGCACGTGGCTGCGCCAGAACCAGCGTGCGCAGGACGGGCGCCGCACTGCCATCGTCATGTGCAACGAGGTATTGCTGCCTACGGTGCTTCACAGTCTGCCCGACGAGGTCAGCAAGGTCAACGTCACCACCGGTTATCCGCTGTCGCAGACCCCCGTCACCTCGTTCATACAGACCTATTTCAACATGCTGCTCGGCGGCAACAGTCCCCGCTTGGTGCGTGCCTTCCTGCGCCACCCCTACGTCCAATACGTGGAGGAGACCGACTGGAAACCCGCAGGCAATCAACCAGAAAACATCTTGGTGCGACTGCTGCACATGCTGCGGAAGATAGCCAAAGGTGCTACCGACAAGCATGACGACCCGCTGTTTCAGGAGTCGCTGTTCCGCGCCTATAAGCTCGTCAACAGACTCAACTCGCTGAAAGAAGCCGGCGACCTTGACGTGACCGACACCACGCTGCAGCGACTCATCAACCAACTCATTCAGCAAACCACCATCCCCTTTCACGGCGAGCCTGCCGAAGGTTTGCAGGTCATGGGGGTACTCGAGACCCGCAACCTGGACTTCGACCACGTGCTGCTGCTGTCGTGCAACGAGGGCAACATGCCACGCGGTGTCAACGACGCCTCGTTCATACCCCACGCCATACGCCGCGCCTACGAGCTCACCACCGTCGACAACAAGGTGAGCATCTACGCCTACTACTTCCACCGACTGCTGCAGCGTGCCCACGATGTCACTATCGTGTGGAACAACTCGACGGAAGACGGTCAGCGGGGCGAGATGAGCCGTTTCGTCCTGCAACTGATGGTCGAGAGCGGGCACCCCGTCTTGCAACAAGTGCTGCAGGCTGGGCGTGAAACCCGACGCATGCGCCCCACCGAAATTCCCAAGACGCCGCAGGTCATGACGCTGCTCTCACGCATTGGTCAGCAACAGCTCTCGCCCTCAGCCATCAACCGCTACATGCGCTGTCCCCACCAGTTCTACTACCAATACATCGCCGGCATCAAGGAACCCGACCTGCCCGATGACGAGCTGGAGTTGGACAACCGCACCTTCGGCAACGTGTTCCACCAGGCTGCCGACACCATCTATCACCAGCTGCCCCCCACCGTCACCCGTCAAGTGCTGGAGCGGGTGCTTGCCGACAAGTCCGTCATCGCACGTGCCGTCGACGAGGCGTTCGCACGCGAGATGCCACATGCACCGAAGAGCGGACTGCACATCATCAACCGCGAAGTCATCATTCGCTACCTGCGCCAACTGGTGCAGATCGACATGCGACTGGCGCCCTTCACCGTCCTGGGCTTGGAGTGTGACGTAAGGCGTCAGATGACCCTCAACGGCGAGACGCCCCACATCACCGTCGGTGGACGCATAGACCGACTAGACCAGCTGTCCGACGGGCGCATCAGAGTCGTCGACTACAAGACAGGCAGCCGCGACCTCAAGCCGTTGGCTGGCGTAGAAGCCATCTTCGACCCAGCACAGGTGCACAACCACGCCGACTACTATCTGCAGACGTTCGTCTATGCCGACATCGTGAGCCGCCAACAAGCCGACGGAGCAGCGCGTCCCGTCTCGCCTGCCCTGCTGTTCATCCAGCATGCCGCCAAGGAAGACTACGACCCCACCCTGTTCTTCGGCAAGGACAGAATAACCGATGTCGCAATTTATCGTGAGACTTTCGACCGTCTGTTAACGCAAAAGATTGAAGAGCTGTTCTCCCCCGACGTTCCTTTCACTCCTACTGCCGACCTGAAAGTCTGTCGCACATGCCCTTACCTTCAAATGTGTCGCCGGTAAGGTGGAGAGGAGGAAGAAAAGATTAGCGGCAATGTGGAGGGAATCGTCATCGACGAAGTCGCTTTGTACCTTTAGGTCAAAGAACCCTCACGAGGGTGAGCATTCCCCGAACAGCCGAACGAAAGTGGAGCTGGAGGGAATCGAACCCTCGTCCAAACAGGGAAACCATACGCTTTCTACATGCTTATCTTGGCCTTCATTTTCGTGTCGTGACAAGACCCAAGCCACCAATCACGACCTTATCCCCTAAAGCTTCACCGTGCAGCCGAGGCTTCCGCACGACTATTTCCGATTTACCTGCACCGCTGAACCCTCAGATTCGGAACCACATCCTTGGAGCGATGTCTCGTCCTCCTACCTTGTAAGAGGATAAAGCCAGTAATCTACTGTACTTCGATTAGGCAGCGAGAGCGTAGTTGTTTTCGCCAATTAATTGTTCGACCGACGAGATTATGGAGCCCACAGTCATCGCTCCGCATGCTTACGTACCATCTCGGCCTGCTGTCAAATCCAGTCAACCCCATTTAGTTGTTTCCTCCTGATTATCAAGCCGTTTCTGATACAGAGAGAAGCTTGCGTGTATGGCAGAAGACACCTCCCAGCCACATTCTCACGCACTTTTCGCGTTGCAAAGATACAACATTTTCGCGAAAAAACAAACATTTAACAGAATATTTCTACGTGACAGTCAAGATTTCTTACTGATAACGCGTGGGCTTATGTGCTCAACAGAAAACTGTATTCTGTATCCGTAGCCCTCAGATGCTACGACAGCGGATGTCAGTCAATTGTCCCCTTTGACATTGTAAGTATTCATTTTAATTCTTTTTTTGTAATATATTTGTTTGTTTCATTAAATTGTCGTATCTTTGCCCCTGTGAAATTCTAAGCAAAGATGAGTCATGACATATCTCAACCAGTTCCACAAGGAGGTAACGGAGCGCAAGATGCGGAAAATAGCCGCATCGCAGCAATCGCCGATGAACTCGAGCGACTTTGCGCAATACATGAAGCGCAACTTCGAGATAGCCAAGCAGATGTAAGCCTTTGCAGGCTTCGATGGTCGTACCGTCCAACCAGTTATTATTCAGCCAAGAGTTGCTGATGCTCATCCAGCCACTCAAGTGATGATTGACACCTATATGGCAGCTCTCGGTTTTGAGAAAAACACCCAAGAAGGGCGTTTCTCTAATGGAGCGTATGAAGTATGGGATCTTGTTCCTCGCAATGTCCTTGTCGATGCCGAGGGCGACATCTTTGTGGTTGATGCTGAGATTAGGCATACTCATTCCTGACTATTCCTTCCCCTCCACAATCTTGATTTCGTCCTCCGTCAGAGCCGAGCTGATTCTCTGACCCAAACGTACAGAGTGTGGCGTTGCAATGACCAGACGGTCAGTTTCCGATTCCAAAGCTGAGGATGTCAGTCAATTGTCCCCTTTGACATTGAAAGACAGCATTATCTCCTTAAAGTAAGGTGTAAATTTGTATAGTAAAGTATCTTTCTACACATATCTATACACATTACAAAAACGGAATTTTTCTTGGTAAGTTCAACTATGTTTTGTACCTTTGCATCAAAGAATAGTTGTTTTTTTGCTCATAATTTAAGGCTCTACAATCGACAAAGATATGCAGAGCCTTTTTTGTTAGGGGGAGGCGGTTAAGCCATATTTAAGCCATTTAATTTGGCGGCTACAAAATCCAAAACGAAAAAAATCAAAAATCGCTATTTGTAGACATCTTCTTCTTTAAAGAGTTAATGAGTCTATCAAACAAATTGAATTCTTCATAATACATATCGGTTTCCGCCTTTACCTTTTCATTAATTTCATCCAGTTGTTTTTGCAACTTAGACAATTTTCTACCCTTAACATTCTGTATTTGACTCTCAAGCATTTCTTTATCTCGCTTTAGGTTACTAATCGTTTCCAAATGATTTTCACGATTTACATCCCACTCTAAATCAACTCCTATCATTGAAAACCGAGATGACGGTGATTTAATTTTAATTTCGTCTATGACATATCTGTATTTATTGTCTTTACAGTCAATTGTAAGAGTATAATATACTTTTTCTGTGCGAAAATTGCTTTTATTTTTAACTTCGTATCCATCTATTACAACATCATAATCTTTAATCACAAGTCTCCCTTCCAATTCGGACTCTAATTGAACAACATTCTTATATCCATCTTCTTCATAGAACTTCATAGCCCATGACGTTGCATTAGCAAATAAAGTTCCTTTTGACAGGTTTGACTCAACAACTTCAGAAAACTCATATTCGCCATCTGCATTTTTGGGAAACTCGTAATTTTGTGAATACACAGCAATGACAAATAGTAGTGCCAAGTCTAAAAATAGTATTCTTTTCATAGTTTCTGGGGGCGTTTATATGCCATTGCCCGTCGGCTCAAAATAATTATTTTGGTTCTATTGCTATCACTACAATCTTTCCTCTATGCATTAAATAGAAAGAGCCTTTGCACGATTTCTCATTAAGGCGTGTGTTCTCCCATTTACAATTGATATTTGTATATACAATACTCTCATCTAAAATATCGGCATCATAATCAATGGACTTTCTATGCTCTTTTCCCCAAAAAGCAGAGAAATAGTCTTCTAACTCTTGTGAAAGCGTATCTACACCCTTGCTCCAATCAAGGTCTCTTAATGTAATTCCACCGATTTTCAGAAGTTTCTTATTATACTTACTTACAATTATATTTGCATCTGATACACAATCGCCAACTTTGACATTTTTCAAGATAAAAGAAGAAACCGCACCACCTTCCCAAGTCTCAATCTTATCTCTTTTCACTACATTGTCTTTAAAAGCAAGTACCACGTCTGACTCACTACAATTTCCCCAATCGAGGTCATTGACGATTCGTTCAATGCATAATGGAATTTGTGAGAATGCAGAGGATGCCAAGCAAACTGATATTAAAATAAAAATGATTCTTTTCATTGCGATTATTAGAATTATATATGCCATCGGCACTTTCGGAATTATATTTAACCATCATATTCATGTTCAAAGCCACATTTTCCACAGCAGAAATAGGCTTTTCTCTTTCCTAATGCACCACCTAACAAGCCTACTGGCCCAAGAAGAAATCCGCCAACAACAGCCTTACCTACACTAAACCCTTTTTTAGTGGAATCAACTTGTTTCCACTTTGTCGTTTCACCACACATCGGGCATGAATAAGGTGCTTTCATAACTCTATAGAATTTATTAATATCCTTCATCTATCATTTTGTCAAGTGTTGCTATGTCTTCTTGTTGTTCAACACTTCCCTTATAAGAAGATTGTCTTTCTCCTGTATTGACATTGTGATATTCACCATAGCCTTCACTGGAACATGAAGACGAGCCACCACCACACGATATTACACAAAGGCTAAAGACCGCCATAAAGAGCGATAAACATAAAATTTGTTTCATTGTTTTTAGGTGGGCGTTTATATGCCATTGCCCATCGGCTCTTATATTATTACCAATTATCTACATCATATTTGTTTTTACCTACTGTTCTTCCTCCAAAAATCATGTGCATATTTGCAGCCATACGGATATGCCATGCCTTTCTGTCTTCATCTTTCAATGACGAAATGCTATCTGTTTCTAACAATTTCTCATTATAGTTTTTATGTGCATATTCAAGAACAGATTTTTCTTCTTTGTCATCAAGGTTAATAACGGACTCACTTCGCGTTTCGTTATCAGAAAATCTACCATGAACTATGTATATATATTCGCATAACGATGCCCGCATAGCTCCAAATCCATTTTTAGCGGAAAACCTAAAATGTAGAATACATAAAGAATCATTTGAAAACATAGTCTCAACATCGAAAATCTTTACAGAAGACGGGTCTTTAGCCAATTCTTTCATTGTCAACTCCATCTGTTTCTTAGCATCATTTTCTACACTGTTGGAACAAGCGCATAATGCCAATACAAAAATAGATAACACTAATACATCTCTCATAAAATATTGGGGTGTTGATATGCCGTTACCCATCGGCTCTAATCATTATTTTTTTCCAAGGATATAAGCACAGCCTCCTCCGCTTTCTTTAATGAACATTTAAAAAGCTCCGTTGTTGGTGTTAATTCTGCGCTGTGCCAATAATAACTATCAACCTTATAATCATTCAGTAAAATGTGTGCTCCACGCTCTACTTTCCCAATATTCTTATCAACAATCCAGTACTTGGGAATTTTCCACCCAATAAAGCCACCGTAACCATCTTCACTATTCAACTGATACTCACGATGCTTTATTAACGCCTCGACTGACGTGCGTTTACTCTCTATAATTCCAACCTTACAATATCTGTCGTATTTTGCTATGTAGATTATTCCACCCTTTGTTTCTCGTTTTTGGAATGTTATGTATCTCGGGCGGCACATAACGCAATGTCCACTGCGTGTTTTCAGCCTATGACCATTTTGGCAATTATTATATATTACGAAGTGACAGCCATGCTCCTTGGCATTGTCATGATATGCTTTGTAATACTCGCCTCTTGCATCATAAATATCTGATGGACTTATACCATATTGTTTGATGAACTCTTTTTCTTCCTTAGTTAGAATGTTAAGAATGTCACTCATATCGTTATTGTTTTAAGTTAATACTGTCTTTATGTCATGCACTAACTTAAAAAAGAAAGCGCAGACCCTCGCCATACGCTCTCAGGCTCACCACAAGCCGAATATACTATGGGATAAGTCCGCGCCATTATGGGCACGTTCCCAATGTATATTCTTTTGCTCGCATCTTTTCGAGGTGGTGATTCGAGAGCGATTGAGCAAATATGTTAGCATTCAAAATGCTAATGCAAAAGTACACATAATAATTTAAAAATCATGGATTATTGCAAAATAACTGTTATTTGGACTTCATTTTTAACATTTCCCACAACATCCCCCTCTATAGTATATATAATTAATTATATTGTATTATTTACAACATAACAAACTTTATCATTAAGTTCATCTGTCAAGCCATAAGAAGCATATTGTTCAACTCCCCTATGAGAATCTGCTCAGAGTCATCCTCCCATAAATTGGCGGCTCTGGCCCATTCTTCTATCAGATGCTCTTGCATTTCATCTATCTCCCAGTTTGCTGGGCTTCCTTCGCAGCCTTCAGCATGGCGACTTGCTGTAAGGCTTGCTGTCGCGTAGCATGCGACGATAGACGCCCCAATGAGAGGCGTACCTCCCTTGCTGAATCCTGCATGCTCTGGTAAATTGAATCTAGGAAAATCTTTGAAGTGAACCCAGAAAGTTGGACACAACTTAAAGGTTCAAATGAAACGAATTTTTAGTATTGAAGAAAAGATGTCCGCGATTGGATTAGTATTCCAAGGCGAATCAGCACGTTCTGTGTCTCGTAAACTCCATTTAGGCCATCATATTTTATATGAATGGATAGAGAGTTACAAACTTCGAGGTATTGAGGGCCTAAAACCAAAGGGAAAAAGACCGAGGAGACCTTCTTATGAAG
>Ga0310697_10001768_pt1 | contig 24257 bp, 22 predicted proteins | sample 172DNAGHGlowgp2_FD_203883 | JGI IMG/M metagenome (GOLD analysis project Ga0310697, IMG submission 203883) | Sheep rumen microbial communities from Palmerston North, Manawatu-Wanganui, New Zealand - 1728 DNA GHGlow gp2 (v2) (version 2) | ecosystem: Host-associated > Mammals > Digestive system >...
TAATAATTCCATCACTATCTAAGCAACATGGAACTACTGTACCATCAACTAATATTCCAATATGATCTCTAGTCCCCATACAACTACCTACTTCATTATAATAATCATTATCTAAACTAGGCCATATGAATTCTTTTTCTATTTCAAAGAATACATTATTACTTAACTTAACTTTATCTTTATTACCGATAGAAACATTATACTTTTCTTCTAACTTGTTAATAATTTCAGACTTATTAACACTATCTACCCATAATCTATAATTTATAATTGTATTATTATTTATTAGAACATCACTACTATTAAATATATCATTTAAATATTCATCCAAACTCTTACTATATCTTTTATCATAACTATGTAATGATATATTTAATTGTCTTATATTTTTATTATCTTTAATCCTATCTATTAAATAACCATTACTAGTAATATTAATAGAATATTCTTTACTAGCCATATCTATTAGTTCATTAATATGTGGATGAAGTATTGGTTCTCCCATAATATGGAAATATAAATACTTTGTATAGCCTTTTAACTTATTTAAAAGAATACTAAAAGAATCCAAATCTATGAACTTACCATCTCTTTTTGTTCCCTTACAAAAAGAACAATTAAGATTACATTTATTAGTAATTTCTACATATATTCTTTTAAACATAAAAACACCCATGCACAATTATAACACATTTGTTCGATATATAAAAGACATGAAATATTATAGACAGTATTAATAATATTTTACATACAACACTTCTAAAACGATACACATATTATTAATAAAATATTATTAGTAATACATGTGGAGGTAAAGTATGGAAAGAATAAGATTAGTAAGAGAGAAAAGAAATATAACTCAAATTAGATTGAGTATCGAAATAGGAGTATCTCAAGAAACAATTAGTGCATACGAAAACGGGAAAGCAGAACCTAAGTTAGAAAAACTAATCAAAATAGCTAATTTCCTTAATACAACTACTGATTATTTACTTGGAAGAACAAACGATGATACACCTCTATCTAATGTTGTAAATGATATTGCTGATAAACAACTAGAAGAATTATTAAATAATTATGCCAGATTAAATAAACTTCAAAGAAAAGATTTAATATGGTACAGTGGAATAATAGAAAATAAAGACCTTAATTAAGGTCTTTATTTATTTTATCAATTACTTCTACTGAACCAGCACTATTTTCATCTTCTGCTTTATTAATTTTAATTTCCATACCCTTCTTAACATTACCAATACCATCAGTACTAGCTGTTAATAATCGTATTTCTCTTATTACTTGATCAGAATCTTTATTAGACATAAAATCAAAGAAATCCATTTCATCTCCAATAACAGATTCAAATTCATCATCCATTCCATATTTAATAGCAGGTACAGTCATAGTGTCCTTCTCCCATTTTAAATAATTATTAAAACGATTAATAACACCCATTATTTCCATACCCATATATTGTGCTTTAATATCTAAGAAAGCTTGTAATGATACATCTTTTGTATCATCTTTTTTAGCTATCTCATCAGTTTCCTTCATTAGAGTCTCTATATTTCTTACACCAAATACTCCAACTATTTTTTCCTTATCATAAGTTCCATACGCTGATGCATCCTTATTAGGTCCTCTATATAAATGCTTACTCATTATGTCCTCTGCCATAGCTTCTGGTACTTCTTCTCCAGTATCTACATTCTTATATTTACCATTTTCCATTAAAGTATAAAAAGATAAATAATTATCGACATAAGAATAAATAAATATATCATATACCATCTTGCCATTCATGTTTGTCATCATAACTGATAAACCTTTTCTAACACTATAACCAGCAAATGCATACTTAGCTGGAATACTTTTTAAAACCATTCCAAACATTATTTAGCCTTCTTTCTTTGTATGTTATGTACTATCTTTAAAGATAACTTAGTAGGTAAGAATTTATTAAAAAACACTCCCATTCTAACCATAAACCCAGGAATAATAATTAACTTATTCTTAAACATCTTATCTACTGCATAATGAGCAACATACTCACTACTTAAAGCTTTAACTGTAAACGAACCACCAGCTACCTTATTAAAATTAGTATCTACTGGTCCTGGACATAATGCACATATTTTAACATTACTCTTAGCAGCTTTTAACTCTTGATATACTCCCATAGTCCATTTAGTAACATAATTCTTAGTAGCATAATAAGTATTTAAACCAGGTCCTGCTAAGAAACCAGCACTACTAGCTATATTCATAATATATCCTTTATCTTTCTTAACCATCTCTTGTAAAAATAATTTAGTTAATATATGAACACTAGTTACATTTAAATCAATCATTTTCATTTCTTTATTAATATCAGTTTCCCAAGTATTACCAAATAAACCAAAACCAGCTCCATTAACTAGTATATCTATATCTTCATCTTTATACTTATCAAACAATTTAAAACAATTATCTCTTCCTGTCAAATCACAAGGATATAACTCTACATTAGTCTTAATATTACTAGCCGTTTCTTTTAACCTATTTTCATCTCTACTAACTAGTATTAAATCATATCCTAGTTCACCTAAATATATAGCTATATCTCTTCCTATACCAGAAGATGCTCCTGTAACTAATGCTTTCATACTATCACCACTTACATTTTACCATAAAAAAAGAAGATTTTATCTTCTTTCTTCTACATCTAGTAAAGGAGGTAACATTTGTTTCTTACGAGAAACAACACCTTTCATATACATACCTTCTTTTGGTTCTATACCATAAGCATTTTCTACTAAGTCTTTAGCTCCATCACTGTAGAATAAATATGAACCATTTTTAATAATATCTGTAACAAATAATAATGCATACTTATAATTACCAATATTACACATAGAATTTAATTGTTCAACAAATTCATCTTTTCTATTCTTAATTTCTTCATAATCCATAGTTGTAATTTGACTAATAGCAAGACTAGATTTCTCAAACTTAAATGTTTTAATATCAGTCTTAATAATATCTTCAATATCCATACCTTCAATAGAAGATGCTGCTTTAAACATTTTAAGACCATACTCATTAATATTTAAATTAGCTATATCTGCTAACTTCATACCTACTTCTCTATCTAAGTTTGTAGTTGTAGGTGATTTAAATAATAATGTATCTGATATTATAGCTGATAACATTAAACCTGCTATATCTTTAGGTATTTCTACTTTAGCTTCCTCATACAATTTATAAATAATAGTACATGTACAACCAACTGGCATAGTTCTAAAATTAATTGGCATACTAGTACCAATAGTACCTAAATTATGATGATCTATTATCTCTAGTATATTAGCTTCTTCTATATCATCAACTGTTTGAGACTTTTGATTATGATCAACTAATATAACTTTTTTCTTCTCATAGTCATTAATATCTACTAATCTTATCATTCCTAAACATTCACGTTTTTTATTTATAATTGGATAGTTAGTATGTCCTAATTTAGAACTTATCTCTACAAAATCATCTCTGCTATCATAAGTATTAAAACTTACTGGATCTTCATTTATATTAATTAATTTAACATAATTACATAATTTAATCTTATTAGAACATTTAAATGTTCCTAATGTAGATGTAATAACATTTACTCTATTTCTTCTAGCTTTTTCAAGTAATTCTTTAGGTAAAGAAACATTATTAACTAAAATCATTAACTTAATACCAGAATCAATAGCGTATTCTTGAATTTTATATCTATCTCCAACAATTAATATATTATCTTTATCAAGAGTTACTCTTTTTAAGAATGTTTCACTTTTATAAGCAGCAGCTAAAACATTACCTGCTATTTCATCATCTATTCTTACTATTTCTTTACCTTCTAATGTATCCAAAATATTATCATAAGATGTATCTAACTTAGTAATATCTCCATCTATTAAATAACCAGATATTTCTTTAACATTAACATACCCAGTCAATATCTTTTTATCATTAATTAAAGGGAAACCAGTAACACCTTGTTCAACCATTTTTCTATATGTTCTAAATATAGATGTATGCTCTTCTACCATAGCATTCTTTAAATAATGCATATTTCTTATTTGAACTTTAACATCATTTAAGAAAGCTGGTTCTTTAACATTAAAATAATCTAAAACAAAACTAGTTTCTTTATTAATAGGGCCAAGTACTCTAGGTTCACACTTTAGTCCTTGTTGATTTTTTAAATATGATAAACTAATACTAGCACAAACTGTATCAGTATCAGGTATCTTATGACCAAAAACATATACTGTTTGCATTCTTTCAGCCCCTCTCTTATCTTAATAAGTATATCATACAAAAGAAAAAAAGTCTTAAAGACTTTTATTCACTTTTCATTTCAAATAAGATATCACGTAATTCCATAGCTCTTTCAAAGTCAAGATTCTTAGCAGCTGCTTTCATTTCATTTTCTATCTTGATCATAATATCTGCTTTTTCTTTCTTACTCATCTTTTCAACTGGTTTCTTATCAGTCTTCTCTTCTATTTCATTACTTACTACTTCTCTTATTTCTTTAATAATAGTTTTAGGTTCTATACCGTGTTTAATATTATATTCATTTTGTATCTTTCTTCTACGAGCTGTCTCAGCAATTGCTTCTGCCATAGAATCACTCATCGTATCAGCATACATAATAACGTGACCATTAGCATTTCTAGCACATCTACCAATTGTTTGAATTAAACTTCTTGTACTACGTAAGAAACCTTGTTTATCAGCATCCATAATACATATTAAACTTACCTCTGGAATATCTAATCCTTCACGTAGTAGATTTATACCTACTACACAATCATATTTACCCATACGTAACTCTTGTATTATTTTTAATCTCTCTAATGTTTTAATTTCACTATGTAAATAAGCAACCTTAATACCTAAATCTTTTAAATAATTAGTTAACTCTTCAGCCATACGTATAGTTAAAGTAGTAATTAATACTCTTTCATTCTTTTCTTTACGTATATTAATTTGTTCTATTACATCATCAATTTGTCCTTCAGTACCTTTAACTTCTATTGTAGGATCTAATAATCCAGTAGGTCTTATTATTTGCTCAACATACTGTTGATTAGTATGTTCTAACTCATAATCACCTGGTGTTGCAGATACATATATAGCTTGATTAATCTTACTTTCAAATTCATCATACTTAAGAGGTCTATTATCTAAAGCACTAGGTAATCTAAATCCATAATCTACTAATGTTTGTTTACGCATTCTATCTCCATTATACATACCTCTAACTTGTGGTAATGTAACATGTGATTCATCTACTACAAGCAAAAAATCTTTTGGAAAGAAATCAATTAAACAACTAGGTGTTTCACCTTCACCACGTAATGCTAAATGACGTGAATAGTTTTCTATTCCACTACAGAATCCTGTTTCTTTTAACATTTCTAAATCATAATTAGTTCTTTCACGTAATCTTTGTTCTTCAAGTAATTTATTATTATCATGTAAAACTTTTAATCTTTCTTCTAATTCTGCTTCTATTCTACGAATAGCTTCTTGCATTTTATCTGCACCAGTAACAAAGTGTGAAGCTGGGAATATACTAATTGTTTTTTTATTTTGTTCAACTACACCAGTTAATGGATCAAAAGTACATATTCTATCTATTTCATCTCCGAAGAATTCAACTCTAATACCTTTACTTTTTTCCTGAACAGGTACTATATCTAATATATCTCCACGTACTCTGAATGTTCCTCTATGAAAATCCAAATCATTTCTTTCATAAGTCATATCTACTAACTTATGCATGATGTCATCTCTTTTAACTGTATCTCCTACATTTAAAGTTAACATCATCTTTTCATACTCTTCTTTTTCACCAATACCATATATACAAGATACAGACGCTACAACTATTACATCTCTATTATTAATTAATGCACTAGTAGCACCATGTCTTAATTCATCTATTTCATCGTTAATAGATGCATCTTTTTCAATATAAGTATCACTTTGAGGTACATATGCTTCGGGTTGATAATAATCATAATAACTTACAAAGTATTCAACATGATTATTTGGAAATAACTCTTTAAACTCAGCATATAATTGTCCTGCTAATGTCTTATTATGAGCTAGTACTAAAGTAGGTTTATTAACTTCTTTTATTACATTAGCAATAGTAAATGTTTTACCAGTACCAGTAGCACCAAGTAATACTTGTTCATGTTTTCCTTCTTTTATACCATCTACTAATTCTTTAATAGCTTCAGGTTGATCTCCACTAGGTTCATAATTAGAAACAAGTTCAAACATATTATCACCTCAAATCGAATAAATAATATCATTTATATATATAAAAAACAAGGTAATACCTTGTTATTTAATATTTAATATTTAATATTTCCTTTTTCTTAATATTGTAATCTTCTTCAGTAATTAATCCTTCATCTAATAACTTTTTATATTTCTTTAGTTCATCTTCTTCTGGATTTTTTTTCTCTTTTATTTCCACCTTTTTTATATGCTTAACTTCTTTATTATAATTATTTTCATTCTCTCCAAATATAAAAACTATCGAAATAAATAATAATCCAATAACTAATAATAAAATAAACCAATAATTAACATCTATATAAACATATGAAACATTAGAAGTATATTTAGAAATACTACTACTCTCACACAAGAATTTATCTTTAAAACCATATTGGCCACTATTACATATATACCCAACAAGGGATATAACAATTATTAGAATAAAAGGAGATATTCGATCATGTTCAACATATTTTTTGGATGCTATTTTAACAACATAATTAATTAATAATATAATAACACATACAATAAACACAATTCCCATAAAACTTAAAAATAAATAATCAGCAGGAATTATACCAGTGGAATAACTCAAGCCATCTCTTGGAACAATACTATATACTCTTGGAATCAATGAAAAAATAAGAATAAAACCAATTAAAACAAAACCTATTATACATAATATCTTATTACCAACATTTGTATAAATTCTCTCAAATATTTTTTTCATAAAACTACTCCTTATTTAAAAGCTTTTCTAATTTCTTAATTATCTCTTTATCTTTTTCTTTATTCTCTATCTTTTTTAACTTTAAACAGTTCTTAAGACCCATAAATCTAAAACCATCTATTATGTCTATATCATCTTGCCAATAGAAGTTAGGTCCTATTTCAAAATCTTTATAATATTTAATTAGTGTATTAAATAAACCAGATTTAACATTCCAATCCAATTTATCATAAAAGTCTTCGCTACAACTTAAATCTATATCACTAGTTTTATCAAGTAAGCCATGTACTACCAAACTAGCACCACTAATAATTAAGTATTTATTCTTATCTAAGTGTAACTCTCTTAGAGATTTCATAATATCTTCTTTATTCATACTAAACCACCATAATACTAATTATTATTAATGATAATAGTACAACAATTATACCAATCATTACTAATACTATTGATATAGAACCTGCCTCAGTTGGATACTCTAACTTTTTAACTTTATTTTGATTTTGAGTTAATTGTTTTTCATAAGCATCCGGATTTAAACTTTGCACATGGCTTATATCACTTTCTTCTGGTATTAAACCTGCATGTAAAGAATCAATTCCTTGTATACTTTCTCCTCTTTTTATTCTAGCTTCTATATATCTTCTTAAATTATGATCTACTTTATCAAATATTGACCAATAATCTACAGTATTTATATCTAAACCTGCAGCTACTAAAGAATCTGAAATTATTTTTTGATATTTCTTTTTTAATAAACGTAAATATTCTAGAGGAATACCATACTTCTGACAATTACTAACTAAATCACCATTAATATTTAAATCATGTTCAGATATTTGAACTCTTATACCAAAGTCATCTTGAACATGCTTCATAAACATGTTACTTTCATTTAACATATGTATATTATCTTTACTAAATAAACTATCATAAACATGTAATTGATTACCAAACACATTTATAAAACCTGGAGCTACTCTATAAATATCTCTAATAATACTATCACAAGATTGTAATCTAGCCATACCTTCTTCTAAAGCCGTTTCATTATACATTACTTCTACTCCATCAGGAACCCTAGATACACCATCTTTAATAATGAATGAAAATAAATCTTCCATACTCATACCAAAGTATTCTTGCCATACCATACCAGTATTTTTAACACCTGGTTCATAACATAATAATTCATTAAATATTTCCGCACAATCTATTAGTCTTGTCCCATCTTCTAATGTTTCATTATGTCTACTTAAATATTCAAAGAAACCATCAGCAAATGGAGTCATACGTCTCATAACTCCTTCTTTATCTAATCCCATAGCTTTAAAATCCATAGCAGTACTTCTATCAAATAAAGAATGATATCTCATATGCTTACCAGTTATCTTACAATAAGCCATAACTCTATCTAAATAATAAGGATCAAATTGTTTAACGCCATCTGCTCCATAATGCATTGTCATATCATACTTAGCAGCAATACTAATAATCCCTTTAATAGTAGGATCTCTTTTAATTAATTCATCTAAAGCTACTATTTCTTCATATGTAACTCCTTGAATATTCTCATAATCTATAGAAATAAATCTACCTATATCTCTTATATATTTATCACCATTAGGTAAAGTAATAAGATAATTTACTAAACCTTGCTCCCCACCAGTACTTAACGCATTTAATGCTTCTTGATGATAAGATTCAGGTAAATTATTTTGTAAATTAATTCTTATTCTTGTTAAACTAGAATCTTTTTCTGTAAAACCTTCTCTTGGCGCTAAATCTTTAAAAGATGCAAAACTTTTTAAATAAACATCAAATACTTCTCTTTTCTTATCTTCTAAATTAGATTCATTAACATCTCCTACTTGATAATTAGATACTTGTACACAATTATTAACAAATCCTATTAATTCTTCAGGTGTCTTAGCATTAACAAGTAATAATAAATCAGTTTGTTGAGTACTAAGATAAATATTAGTACTATTTTGGCCAGCATTTAAAGTACATGGTTCTAAAGATGTATCGCCAAATTCTTCTTTTAAAGAAACATATTCTTGTTGTACTTTTCCTAACACTTGTTTAACTCTTTCATCATCCATATTAAACACCTACCATATTTATTATAACAAAAAAAAGAAAAGTATATTAATACATTTTCTCTTCTTTTAAATATTCACTAATAACTTCATCTTCACTAATATTTAAAATACCACATAGTTTTTTACTAACATTCTCTTGTAATTTAATAATTATATTATTCATATTCTTCTTTAATGAAATATTGTTAAGTACATTTTTAAACTCTTTATAGAATTCAATAATATCATTTTCTACCATGTACTCACATACATTATCAAATACTTTATCTATATTATTGATATAATCATCTATGTTAAATGATATTTTATCTATAATTTTTTTATTAAGTAATCTAATAATATCATCATAATTAGGAACAGGAGTATTTATATCACTAAAAGCAGTATATCTATCTACAAAATTACAATTGATTAAACAATTAATATCCATATTATTTATAATTTCTTTATAAGACTCTAATTGCCTTTTACCTCCATATGATAACTTAGTCATTTTTAATAGTTTATCTAAACTAGAATTATTATCATCAAAATCATTTAATTCAACATATAGATTATTAACAATATCCAGACAAGTTTTAAAATATTCTTCAGTATCATATTTAAGACTTTTTATCTTACTTTCTGTCTTAAACATATTTCTAACATAATTTCTTCTTTTCTTTTCAAAAGGAGCCAACTTACTTAACTCATATTTATTTAAATCATTAAAGATAGTCAATTTATTACTATTAACACTATCATCATATTTCTTAACTTCTAACATAAATGAATCATTATCAAATTCCATAAAAGGAAATTCATTCATTGCTTTCATATGCATATATATCAAGTCATTAACTTTTAAATACTCTATCTTAATTTCTTTTTTATCAGTTTCTTTAGGTAATATAATTACACTAGTTTTTTTCTTAGGTTTAACTTTTTTAACTTCCTTTTTAATATAACATAGAGATTCATATTCTTTAATGAAACTAATAATTATATCTTTACTAATACCTTTTATTAAACTATCTAAATATCTACTATAAGTACTATCTATCAATCCATCTTTATAGCTCTTTTTTATATATGATTTACTATCTTCAATAACATTATTATAAAGATCTTCATTATATTTCTTATCTTCTATTTTAGTAATAGAATCTAAATTATTTTCTATATTGTTAATATATCTATTTTTTCTACCTGTATTAACATTATCTTTAAAAGAATTGTAATTGGCTTCTAAAGTCTGACCTAAAAAATTAGAATAATGTTTATTATACTTAATAAATAATAATATACATTTGTCAATAACTTCCAACTTATTAACATCTATATCAGTCATACTTACACCTCTAATCTATTACTTTAAAATTTTTTCTTATATCTTCACTAAGATCTCCATCTCTTAATATTTTAACAGCATCTTCTACAACACATACAATTGTTGAAGATAAAGCTTTTACTGTTCCACCATCACTTATATATGATATATATTTATGTAATTCAGGATCTAACATATCTATATTTACTATTGTATCGCTATTACTAATATTAGCACTTGTAGATATTAATGGTTCATTAACTCTACTTAATATATCTAATAATTCTTTATGGTTAGGATATCTAATTGCAATAGTACTCTTACCTCCAGTTAATAAATCAGATACATTATCTTTTTTATCAAAAATAATAGTTAATTTACCAGGCCAATACCTATCTATTAATTCTTTTTGTATAGGATTAATATCTTTAACTACAGTTTTTAACATATCAACTCCATTAACTAAAATGATTAAAGATTTATTCTTAGCTCTTTGTTTAGCTTCAAATACTTTATTAATAACATCTTCATCACTAGATTTAGCTAATATACCATAAACAGTATCAGTAGGAGTAATAACTAAATTTCCTTTTTCTAATTCTTCTACTATTCTATTAATATCCATATGTATCACCACTTATATTTTACCATAAAAAAAGACCATAAGGTCTATAAGTCAAAATATTCCTTAGGTCCCATTAGTGCTACATCACCATATTGATCTATAAACAAAGACATCATAAACATATGATTACTATAATCACCATCTAAATCAATATCATCTTGTGGTTTAACACATTCATTAGAATTATCTTGGCATAAATATTTAATCTCTACTAAATAAGATTCAGCATATGAAGTACCTCTAAATTTATACTTACCATAATTATCAACAAATTCTATTTTAAAATCTCTAATATTTTCTTCATCTGTTATAATATTGTTTTCTTTGAAGTATTCCTTAACTTTAGGTATATATTCTTCTTTCATTTGATCTACATGAGCTCCAGTAGATTTAAATGTAAATACATCAGTAATATCATTATATTGATCATATCTTATATAGAAGTATATCTTAGAAGGATCATAGAATTCTTTCTTAAAATAGAAACATCTATCATTACTTCCTTTACAAGATAGCTCCGCTTCTACATAATAATCCCATCCACCATCTTCTAGTTCCTCATCAAATATTGCATCCGTAATTTTTAATGAAGAATAATTATTTCTTTTTATTAAATTCTTCTCATCACCATATTTTATTAACTTATCATAAACAGAATCAATAAATGTCTTTTGGTCAAATTCTAAACAAGAATCATATAAAACATAACCGACATATCTATCTCCACTTTTACAATATAAAACATTATATCCAATACCTTTATACAAAGTACCGTTTTCAACCTTTTTACGAATTGCAAATAATGGTCTAGTTCCCAAATAATTTACTTTAACAAAATCAAATACTATTAATCCTAGAAATGCAATAACTGCTAAAGCAACAATAGTAATAATTCTATGTCTTTTCTTTAATCTGGCATATTCTTTCTCTACAGCTTTTCTATTTGTAACATCTACACCATAGAAATAGTTTGAAGGTTGACCCTCATCTTTTTTACCTTGAATAGGTTGCATACAATCACCTCTACTATATAAATTATATCATTAAAACAATAAAAATAATGAAAGAAAAGAAAACTTTACATACAAAAAGAAGATATTTCTATCTTCTTCTATTATCATAGTATGATAATAATCTAATTAGATTTAATGCACTTGATAATACAGCAGCTACATATGTTAATGCAGCGGCTTTTAGTACCTTTTTACTACCTTCACTATCTTCTTTAACAACTAAATCCAATTCTTCTAATTGTTTTAAAGCTCTACTACTAGCATCAAATTCTACTGGTAATGTAACTATTTGAAATATTAAACCAGCTAATACTGAACCAATAGAAATTAATAATAAATCAGCATAACTAAGTAATATACTTATAAAGAACATTATATAAGCTCCATAAGTAATAAAATTAACAACAGGTACTAATGATGCTCTAATTCTCATAAAAGTATAATTAGTTTTATCTTGAATCGCATGACCACATTCATGAGCAGCAACTGCCATAGAAGCTATACTATTACCATGATATATATCTGTAGATAATCTAACTACCTTTTGTTTAGGATCATAATGATCTGTTAAATTACCAGGTGTTTCCACTATATACATATCCTTCATTCCATTAGCATCTAATATAGTTCTAGCAACATCAAAACCAGTTAGATTCTTTTTATTTAGTACATGTTTATATTTTTTATATGTTGTATCAATATTTATAGATGCTATTAATGGTATTACTAATATTAGTAAATATAAAACTATATTTTCCAAAATACCACTCCTAAATAATATTTCTTTCTACTAAAATAGCTCTCATCTTATCAGCATTTTCAAAATCTTTATTACTTCTATATTCTAACCATTTATTATATACTTCTTTATCATCTTCACTTAATACAGGGAATTCATATTTTAAACCAAGAATATAATTGATTAAACTAATCTTATCATATACTTCAGAATAATCTTCTTTTTGTCTTAGTTTATTATTTAATTCCTTAACTAAATCTAATAAATAAGTAATTAAATTAGGAGTACTAAAATCATCATCCATTATTTCATTAATCTTATCATCATTAGTTAATTTACCAACAGATACATTATTTAATTGAATATCTAAATTAGCTTGTTTTAATGCATTTTTAACCTTATCATCAATTGTTGCACATTCTTTAAACAAAGTCTCTGACAAATCAAATGGAACCCTGTAATTGTTCTTTAAAATACCTAATCTAATAACATTAACAGGATATTTATCTATTAAATCTCTAGCTAACATAAAATTACCTAGACTCTTACTCATCTTAACTCCATTAACCATTACATGACCATTATGCATCCAATAATTAGCTAACTTAGTATTCCATGCTCCTTTAGCTTGAGCCATTTCATTTTCATGATGTGGGAATTTTAAATCTACTCCTCCACCATGAATATCAATATGATCTCCAAATAACTTATTAATCATAACAACACACTCAGTATGCCATCCAGGTCTACCTGCTCCAAATGGAGATTCCCAAGTAATACCTTCTTTAGTTTTCTTCCATAATACAAAGTCATAAGGATTCTCTTTATTCTCATCTACATCAATTCTATTACCAGCATCTAAATCTTCTAATACTTGTTTACTTAATTCACCATAATCTGGTACAGAATTAACTCTAAAGTATACATCATCACCACTTTGATAAGCATGTCCTTTATCAATTAATAATTGAATAAAATCAATTATTTCAGGCATAGTTTCAGTAACTCTAGGTCTATAATCAATATCTAAACAATTCAATGCTTTAACATCATCTAAATAAATTTTAATAAATTTATCAGTTAATTCTTTTTCAGTAACACCAGCTTCTTTAGCTGCTTTAATAATCTTATCATCTACATCAGTAAAATTACTTGCATAAGTAACTTTATAACCACGATATTTAAAATATCTATATACCATATCAAAGATAATAACTGGACACATATTTCCGACATGAGCATAACTATAAACTGTAGGTCCACAGACATACATATTTATAACTCCATCTTCTATAGTTTTAAATTCTTCTGTTTTACCACTTAATGTGTTAAAAATTTTCATAAAATCACCTTCCAATTAAAATCTTAAAGATATTTTAGCACAAATACAGATAGAAAAAAACTCCTTTTAAGAGTTTAATACTTCATCATATAATTTACTAATATTAATCTTATTATTTAGTAATATATTATAAGCAATACTATTATCATTATCTAATATTTTTAATATAACATCTTTTATATTACTCCCTTTTTCATACTCTCTAAGTAAAGGAGTATATAAAGTATACTCATTCCTATTTCTACAACTACCTATATTTTTAACATATTTATAAAACTCATCAAAAGTAATTACTTTATTATCATTCTTATATAAATAAGAAAGTAATAAATGATGAGTTCCTACATAAGGTTGTCTAAATAACTTACAATAATACTCTGCCATTTTAAAATATTCTTTCAAAATATCACCATTAAATTATATTCACAAAAAAAAGAAGTATTTCTACTTCTTATAAATACACTACTATGAACATTGCTAAAGCAAATATAAATAATGAACTTAAAGCAACCTTCCATACATATTTTAGCCATTTAGTATATGGAATCTCTAAATAAGTTAATCCTGACATTAGTATAAAACTTGTAGGAGCAACTAATAATGATAATCCTAAACCAAATCTCCAAACAATTGAAGTTATTACTACTTTATCTAAGAATGTAGTAGCTAGATATTTACCAAATATAACGCCTAATAAATCTTGTTCAATTAATAAAGTTTGACTTGAGAATCCAGCGAATAAGATTTTAAAGATGTTAAACTTACCATCACCAAATATAGAATTTACAAAAGTGATAGCCCAAGGATATTGAGTAGCAAATATTATAGGTGCAAAACATAATGCATAAACTATAGCAACCTTAGATACTTTTTTCATACCATATCCAAAATTATCAAAGAATTTATTTAACGGTTGTTTATTAATAATAGCCATAACAATTGTAACTAATAGCATTAAGAATGAAGCAAATAACACATCTGATATTGAGCCAAATGGTATAGCACTTTCACTATTAGTTCCTAAAATAGTAGCAGCAAGTGGAACTTCATTAACAACTAAGAACTTAGTATTAAATTTTTCAAATAAATCATTAAAGAATTTAACATTAAATCCTGTATTCCATGAAAGGTAAGCAACTATTAAAACTAATAAACCTAATACTAATACTAAAATAGTAGGCCATACCTTAGTTTTCTTATTTTTCTTAACTCCACTTTCATCTAATTCCTCTGTAGCAAATAAATCATAATCTATTTCATCCACAGCTTTTTTATACTTGTTCATATGTAGAATACCAAATCCTACAAATAAAGCATACATTAAGATAAATATTACTATCTTTAATATAATTTGATCAGTAGTTTTAATTAATAAATATTGATTTAAATAATCAAAACCAAATGTACCATATGTCATTCCAAGTAATCCTACAAAGATTCCACCAAATGCTGCTAAGAAAGCAGTCATTCTATCTTTTCCATCTCCTAAGAATACTGTAATAATAAATGGTATTATTGCAAATACAACAAATGGTTGTGTACTAACAGATGTAAATACACCAATTAAGAATACTAAAATGGCAAATACAATCTTTTCTTTACCATGTATAAAATCAATAGTTTTATCTACTAATTTTCTATAACCTTTAGTTTCTGAAAGAATACCATAACATCCTCCTACAACAAGTATAAAGAAGATATCCATTATCTTGTAACTAAAAGCTCCAAATAGATAATAGAAGAAAGTATATATACCAGCTCTACCATATTCTCCTTCTACATAAACTCCATTATTATAATTTCCAGTTTTAATAAACCAAGACATTAAGAAAACTAGAAAAAAGAATCCTAAAGCTATGATTATTTTGTCATATTTTTTAAAACATTTTTTCATTTTTTACCTCCCTTAAAAAAATTATAACATAAAGTAAAATATAAATTAAGAAAAAACCTCGAAATTACAAATAAAAAAAGATAAATACTATTTATCTTTCAAACATTACTACACCACATTCTGTTGGATGATCGTGATATAAAACATCTTTCTTTTTAGATTTATTTTTAAATATTAAAAGTATTATTAAAAAATCACCACATGCACCAAGCAACATAAACAAGCCATACATTATTAAAAATACTGATCCAGTAAATACAGCTATTGTAGAAGGAATAATACCTAAAATGGTTCCAGGCATTGAAATAGCTAGTATATATTGATATTTTTTTAACGGAGCTCTACATGTACAATATGGTGTTAAATCCTTAACAATAAAGCCATATTCAACATCTTTGAAATGATTTTCACAAAATATAGAATATGTAATACCATGTATTAATTCATGAATAACTATAGATAATACTATTAATATCAAAAACAATAATAATTCTCCAAAAGTAAAATTATCAAAACTTATTTTAGAACCTCCGTTAACAAAAAACAAAACTAAAAACAACAAAATAAATGGAACAATCACTAATGTCCCAATAACATTAGCATTTAAAATACTGACAGTTAAATCTTTTTCATCATAACCTTGTTTCAATAGTCTATCTCTATTTTCATTAAACTTTTCTAATCTCTCTTTTTCTTTAACAGTTAAATCCTTTATATCTCTTTTTTTATCATTCATTATTATCACCATTTTTATTATAACAAAAAAAGAAGATAAAATCTTCTTTTATCTTTCTTTCATTGTTGGGAATAGAATAACATCTCTAATAGATTCTTGTTCACAGAATAACATCATTAATCTATCTATTCCATAACCAATTCCACCAGCTGGTGGCATACCATATTCTAATGCTTCAATGAAGTCCATATCGATATCATTAGCTTCTTCATTACCTAAATCTCTTTCAGCTAATTGAGCTTCAAATCTTTCTAATTGATCAATTGGATCATTTAACTCAGTATAAGCATTAGCAAATTCTTTACCAGCCATAAATAATTCGAATCTATCAACAAATCTTGGATCTTCAGGATTCTTTTTAGTTAATGGACTAATCTCAATTGGATGACCATATAAGAATGTAGGTTGAATTAATGTTTCTTCAACATACTTCTCAAAGAACTTATTAACAATATGACCATATTGTTTTTCATGATCTTCTAATTCAATATGATGTTCTTCAGCTAATTTTAAACATTCATCTAAATCATGTATTTCTTTAAAATCTATACCAGTTTGTTCTTTAATAGCATCTGTCATAGATATTCTCTTCCATGGACCTTCTAAGTTTATTTCATGTCCATCAAAATTAAATACCATCTTACCACATACTTCTTTAGCTATAGTAGTATACATACCTTCAGTAAGATTCATCATACCTTCTAAATCACTATATGCTAAATAAGCTTCCATTAATGTAAATTCAGGATTATGTTTTGGATCCATACCTTCATTTCTAAATACTCTACCTATTTCATATACTGCTTCCATACCACCTACTAATAATCTCTTTAATGGTAACTCTAAAGCTATACGAAGATACATATCAATATCTTGAGTATTATGATGAGTAATAAATGGTCTAGCACTTGCACCAGTAAGTAATGTAGTAAGTACTGGAGTTTCTACTTCAGTAAAACCTTTATTATCCATATAATTTTGAATACATCTAATAATTCTTGGTCTTAAGAATGCTACTCTCTTAGCATCTTCGTTCATTATTAAATCAACATAACGTCTTCTATATCTCTCTTCAATATCAGTTAAACCATGGAATTTTTCAGGTAATGGTCTTAATGCTTTAACTAAATGAGTATATTCTAAACATTTAACTGTTATCTCACCAGTCTTAGTTTTCATAACCTTTCCATGAACTCCAACTATATCTCCAATATCAGCACTCTTAAATAAAGTATAAGCCTCTTCTCCAATATCATTTATAGAAATATAAATTTGAATCTTACCAGTCTTATCTTGAATAGTAAAGAATGATGCTTTACCCATCTTTCTAATAAACATAATACGACCAGCAACTGTTACTAAATCTTCACGATTTTCAAATTCATCATGAGGAATATCAGCAAATTTAGTCTTAATATCTTCAGCCCAATCTGTTCTATTAAACACATGACCAAAAGGATCCATACCAGATTCTCTTATTTTTTGAGCCTTTTCTCTTCTTACCAACTCTTGTTCAGTAAAATTTCTTTCCATTTTATACACCCTTTCTAAATTAAAAAACAGGAAGTCATCCAATTAAGGACGAATTCCTGTTAAATCCGCGGTACCACCTTAGTTCACGTTTCCGTGCTCTTTAAACATTGTAACGTAATGTAACGATTCACTCCAATAGCTTTCACTTTATTACTAGTTTTTATAAACTTCCCACCAACCGTTTATTCTCTTAAAAAACATCTTGTAACAAGCCCTATCTTCGCCGTGCTTATGAACATATATTACTAACTTTTAATCAAAATGTCAATTATTTATGGTTTCATCTTTAATAGTGTAGCAATATCTACTATTTTCTTTTTATCTTTCTCTATTTCTTTTATTTCACTAAGTATTCTACCTACTCTTCGTAACATAAAATGATCCCCGTTATAAACATCTAATAGATCTTTAGGTATCTCCGTACTAAATGAATATCTACTTAGTATTTCCTTTAATTCTTCTTGTTTATATGCATATCCTATTGGCCATGTACATCTAAATGTACCACCTCTACTTAAATAAAATCCCTTAGAATATCTAGTTACTTTATAATCTCTTAATAAACTAGCTGACCCTTGATGTATATACTCCCTTAAACCAAATTCTTTAATAGCAAGTATATCATAATCATATGAATCAGCATCAAATTCCATTTTACCAAAATATTGATGTTTTCTTCCCATAAATCCCCATTCAAAAGGTTTCTTTCTAGCTTGTTCATCAATACTTAAAAAATCTATATCTCTTATGTTAAAATCATATATTCTTGATCTTTTATCAGAATTATTTAAATCACATCTATGGTAATATTTCAAATTAGCTTCTACATCAGTTTCGGGATTATATTGTGAATAAATAACATGTCCAGCATATGGATTATCATCATCCAAATCATTTACTTGAACTAAACTCTCTTCTATTTTTCCATCTCTAATAGATGAAACAAACCTATCAGTTAAAGCATACTCAACTCCATTATAAGCAAACATATCTATTTCATAATTGTCATCAATCATATAATTTGAAATATTAACACTTTTACCATTTTGAATATATATAACTTTATAACCACTTCTACATATAACATCTATTAATCCATTATCATTTACTACACCATATAAAACTACTGTATTATCACCAAATACATCATATAAAGTAGAAAATAAATTTTTATATTCTCCAAGAACATCTACATCTAATCTAATTACCTTCATTTTGAACACCCTTATTAACATATAATAATGACTTACCAGTTTTCTTTTGATAATCCATATCTATTCCTCTAATAGTTTCAGCTATACAACAATCAATGAAATAATCAACATTATCTCCATTGTACATATCAATAATATAGTCAGGAACTTCTTTTTTATACTTATGTTCTTTTAACTTATCATCTATTTGTTCAGGAGTTAAATACTCTCCTAATGCAAAACTAACTTTTATACGATTATTACTATCTAAACCATTCATTCTAAAATATCTTGTAAGTGGATTAACCATTTGTAAATTAGCAGCTCCTTCTTGCATAGTTCTAAGTACACCATATTCTCTAACTGTAACTAAATTATAATAAGGATATGCAGCATCATAATCAAAATCATATTTAACATAAGCTTGCATCTTTTTAAAATTTATCTCTTTATTAACTTGTTTTGAAGCATTATTTAAAAATATTAATCTAGTAGGTTCATTTAAATGCATTGAATACATTCTTCCATCTTTTCTATCTATTAACGGATATATTAAATATAATTTAGTATCTTTTTTCTGATCATATTGAGAATACATTGCTGTAGCATTATAACCTTCTTCATCTGTATAACCATTTAAATTATAATCAAAATCTTGAATTATACCAGTTTCACAATCGATAATTAACAACTTATTCTCATCTTCTACAACTTCATAACCTTCATAACAAGCATGTTTAACTCGATAATTCTCATCTAATTCTAAATATCTAGTATATAAAAGGTCTCCAACTAAATAATATTCAACACAATATGGACCAATAAATTGTATTAGTCTTTCTTTACCATTAACCTTTAATAAGATATATTTAATAACTTCCTCTTTACCAGTAGCTTCTTCATATTTATCTAATTCTTCATACAAATATGGCATAAAAGATTTATATTCTTCATCTTTTTCTTTAGTAAACCTAACTAACTCAATAGTTGGTAACTTACTCCCCCTGATTTCCATATTACATCCCCTTCTTTAATACTTCACCTGATACATACTGATAATATATATCTAATAATACTTGTCTATTTCTAACAAGATTTTCTGCATTGTTATATAAATTAATTAATGATTGAGGTACATTCTTTTCAAAACCTACTCTCTTAATCATATCTTCAATATCTTCTTCATCTAAGCCTTTAGAAAAAGGAAAACTAAGTAAAGAAGTGTACTCTCCTAATTTAATAATTTCTCTATAGTATTTAGAAAATTCCCATGATGAGTGTAATGCTACAGTACCATGACTCCATACTGCACCAACACCATATTCTCTTAATGTAGCTAAATCATATAAAAACTTATTATCTCTAGCATCAAAATCAATTTTATAATAATTCTTTCCTAATCCTAAAAATTTATACTTACTAGCATGTTGTCTAAAACTAACATAAAAAGGTTCTTTAGTATGATATGTATATATTTCTCTTCTATTATTAAATGAGTTATGTTCATATCTTAATTCTAAAGACATATCATCACTAGAACGATATTGACTATAAATAACTACTCCATTATTAGATACATCATCTAGATTAATTCCTTCATTTATAAGATAGTATAAACTTTGTTGATTATGTTGTTCATCTATAATACTAATACCATTATCATTAACTACTATTTGTCTCCCATTAAGAGTAAATGATGTAACACGATTATTTTCATCTGTTTGAACAATTGATGACTTAACCACACCATTCTCTTCATAATAAACCATATTAATTGGTCCAAAAGGAAATAATAAAAAATCCTTACCATCAACATTTATCTTATAACCATCATCAATTTCACTACCGCTTGCAATACCAAACATAGTTAAAATCTTCTCATATTTCTTAAAATCCTTTTCTTCTAGTCTAGATATTGTTTGCATACTATCACCACATTGGTGCCTATTATATACAAAAACTTAAAAAAAAGAAAGTATTTCTACTTTCTATTTAATCTAAATCTCTCATCTGGATCTAAAACTTTCTTACGTAATCTTATTGCTGTAGGAGTTACTTCAACATATTCATCATCTTGAATAAACTCTAATGCTTCTTCTAAAGAGAAAGTTTTTGGTTTAATTAAAGCAATAGCTTCATCACTACCAGATGCTCTTGTATTAGTTAATTGCTTATTCTTACATGGATTAACATTTAAATCATTATCTCTATTATGTATACCAACTATCATACCAACATATACTTCTTCTGCTGGTCCAACAATTAATGTACCTCTATCTTGTAGATTCCATAATGAGAAACCTAATGTCTTACCATTTTCCATAGATACTAATACACCATTCTTACGTCCAATTATTTCACCAACATATGGTTTATATCCATCAAAACTACGAATCATAATACCTTCACCCTTAGTATTAGTAATGAAAGCACTTCTATATCCTATTAAACCACGTGTAGGAGCACTAAACTCTAAATGAACATAATCATTATCACCATTATTAACTACTTCTAATACAGCTTTTCTTTCTTGTAAATCATTAATAATAGTACCACTATAATCAGAAGGACAATTAACAATAACTTTTTCAAATGGTTCACATTTAACACCATCTACTTCTTTATATAATACTTCAGGTTTAGAAACACTTAATTCATAACCTTCTCTTCTCATATTTTCAAGTAAAATAGATAAATGTAATTCTCCTCTACCAGATACTTTATATCCATCAGAACCAGGTAATTCTTCTACCTCTAGTCCTACGTTAGTTTCTAGTTCTTTTTCTAGTCTTTCTTTAATATGTCTACTAGTTAAGAATTTACTAGCTTTATCTTTACCAGCAAATGGAGAACTATTAACTAAGAAATCCATACTTAAAGTAGGTCTATCAATTAAGATAGGTTCCATTGGATCAATATGATCTTTATCACATACAGTATCTCCAATAGATATATCAGGACATCCAGCAAAAGTAACAATATCACCATAATAAGCAACATCTTTTTCTACTCTTTTAATACCTTCTTCTACAAATAACTTAGATATTCTAAATGAAGAAACACTACCATCATTTCTAGATAAAGCAACAGTCTGTCCATTTTTTATGCAACCCTTACTTACACGTCCAATACCTAATCTTCCAATAAATGAATCATAATCTAAAGAACTTACTTGTAATTGTAAAGGATCGTTTTCATTACCTTCATATGGAGAACATTGTTTTAATACTGTTTGTAATAAAGGTTCAATACTAGTACCATTTTCATTTAAATCTAATGTAGCAATACCATCTCTAGCTATACCATATACTATAGGGAAATCTAATTGTTCATCAGTAGCATTCAATTCCATAAACAAATCAAATGTCATATCAACTACTTCTTGAGGTCTAGCATCCTTTTTATCTATTTTATTAATAAATAAGATAGGTCTTAAATTTTGTTCTAATGCTTTCTTTAAAACAAATCTAGTTTGAGGCATTGGTCCCTCAGCTGCATCTACTAATAATATAACTGTATCAACTGTTTTCATAATACGTTCTACTTCTGATGAGAAATCAGCATGTCCAGGAGTATCAACTATATTAATTTTATAATCATTATATCTAATTGCACAGTTCTTAGAATAGATAGTAATACCTCTTTCTTTTTCAATATCATCACTATCCATTACTCTTTCAACAATTTCTTCATTAGCTCTAAAAACCCCGTTTTGTTCTAGTAATGCATCTACTAAAGTACTTTTACCTGCATCAACGTGAGCTACAACAGCAATGTTAATAATTTTATCCATAAAACTCACCACTTCTTTTATAAAATCCACGCAACACTTTAACACATTTTTTAAAAATATACAAGTTATACTAAAAAAAGATAACAAAATTGTTATCTTATTTATCTTTTTGTTTAGGTAAATCTAAAGTAACTTTACTCTCACCTTTTTTAGTAATTTCTACTTTATTATCCAAACCTTTTTCTTTAACATCTTTAAATCTTAAATTAAACATATATGCAAATGCACATAATGCTAAAACAAAACCTAATAGATTAAATATCCAATGATATATTTGTGTAACAAGAACAGGCATAGTAACAAATATCTTAATAAAATTAAATATTAAGTCATCTAACAATCCTACTGGTACATATGCAAATGTAGATAATACTAGAATACAAACCAATATTATAGTATTAACAAAAAGTTCTTTAAAATTAACTTTCATTAAATAAGATACATAGTCCTTAAGATTCTTAAAAAAGTCTTTAAATAGTTGTTTCATCTTTCTTTTCCTCCTTTTCCTTTACTTCTACCTTTGGTTGCTCAGTTGCTACTTTTTGTTCAACTGGTTTAACCGGTTGTACAGGTTTGTTTGTAGGTTGTATTGGTTTACTAACTTGTTGAACAGGTTTCACTACTTGTTTTGGTGCTTCCTTGTTCTCAACAGGTTTATTTTGTACAACTTCTTTTTTAACTTCATCCGGTTTAGCAACTGGTTTATTTTCTACCTTTTGTTCAACTGGTTTAACCGGTTGTACAGGTTTGTTTGTAGGTTGTATTGGTTTACTAACTTGTTGAACAGGTTTCACTACTTGTTTTGGTGCTTCCTTATTTTCAACAGGTTTATTTGGTACAACTTCTTTTTTAACTTCATCCGGTTTAGCAACTGGTTTATTCTCTACCTTTTGTTCAACTGGTTTAACTGATTGTACGGGT